>Ga0126342_10016745_pt1 | contig 12745 bp, 9 predicted proteins | sample Cyp1metagenome_FD_92528 | JGI IMG/M metagenome (GOLD analysis project Ga0126342, IMG submission 92528) | Coral microbial communities from Lord Howe Island, Old Settlement Bay, Australia - Cyphastrea 1 metagenome | ecosystem: Host-associated > Invertebrates > Cnidaria > Coral ...
TATATATTTATATTTTTTAAATATATATTATAGATTATATATAATATATTTTACATATTTTATATTATAATATATATATATATATATTGTATTATTTATTATATAAATTTTATTATATATATTATGTATATTATATAAATGTTTTGTATATATTACAGTTATTTCGTATATTATATATTTAAATTGTATATACTTATTTTATATATGTATTCATGTACATATGTTTATATTTGCAGATAATGTATCTGTATACATATATATATATATACATGATATGTATTATATATATATCAATCCCCAAATGGAGGACGATAAATTGGACACCTGGTAAGTATGAGGTAAATACCATCGAACATCTGATGTGAAAATGAAAAACCTCAGGAACCACGGATTGGAATGTTTATGCGTACGAGCCAAACCATCCAATTTTTCAGGTACCCAATTTTGACCCACACCCAGTATTTCCCACAATTAGTTGATGCGAAAATCTCACCGGAAACGTTTGTGTGGTGAAAACATGTGAAAACCATGGCTTCCTGGTGCTTCCTGTAGTTTTTACCTCAAGTCCAGCCATTGAATATCATTGAATAATTGTTACTTTTTGGTGGTTCGTTGGTCAGTCTCAATGATTCTTACTGTCGTAAACCCAAGTTCATAAACCGCATATTCTGGAGGCTTCATACCAGCCATTTGGGTTTGTCAGAATAGGATACCTCAAAATTCCATAGTTTATCATAATTGTCCTGATTATACAATTCTGGAGGTTTTTTGCGCCATTTCTCGACACACCCATATCTACAAAATGTGTATACCATATATTAAACCTGAAACATTGGGGAATTTTGTAAGACAACAATATGTGTCTTGGATATCCGGGCTGTGTCTGAAAATTGGGAGGTACACAAAACTATATACTGTGTATATATATATATATATACTAAGATATGGCAATTAAAAATCGGAAAATTAAACATTAAACATCTTAGACCATAGTATTTTGGGGTGCTCTATTTTTGAGATTTTGAGTCAATCCTACATCATAAAACGTATTGTATATATTTGTTCTGTTAAGACATGTTAAGACCAGTACTGAATCGACCTTTCGGAATCATATATAGGTAGACCCTAAGATACGTAGGACTCATCCGTGACTGTCATGCCTAGGTCCAGGTTTGTGGCTATGTTTTTTTGCTTTATTGACACGAAGAGACGAAAAATCCAAGTTTTTCCCTTTGTGGTACAACGTGGATGTGGGGAAATCCCTTTTACTGGAGGTTTTAATGGCAACATCATCTATAAATGGAGGGTACATCATAAACTCCGCGTCGCGTCTTGTGACTTTCCCGACATGGATCGAATGTTGTCTTCATGAGAAGTATATAGCACCATATAGGTGTGCATTAGGTTTATCAGATTATCACGTTGTCCCAATGGTAGATTATTCACCATGTGATTTTGTCCAAGAATGGGGTGTTCGGTAAATCTCAAGAATCCGCCAGTCAAGCATCCCAAGCATCATACTTCTCACAAACAATTGCCTGCAAAACCAAAGAGCTTTCACAATGCTGACATGGCTTTGTTCGAACATAGAGCATATTGAGCTACCTGCAAGTCTGGCCACTGGTTTATCAATTTATATCAGTTTATCATTTTCTCCATTGTTGAATAGATTTAAATAGTCATGAGTTGGGGTAAATCCTTTATTTCCCCTTTATGCTTTCCCCTTTGAAATGGCCAAGTCTACCCATGCTTTTCCACTGGTTTAGACCCTAAGTTTCCCTATGGTTTTCCCTATGGTTTTCCCTATCCGCCATCTCCAGACACCCTGGCTGTGTCGGTCAAAGCCGAGGCGCTACTTTCCCAAGACATGGACGTATCCTGACGTGGGCGACTTTCAGGTGATGTGGGTGAGAAGATCACGGACAATTTTGGGGACTATTTTGATCCCTCATGTCCTTAATTATATATCTATAATACATACATTTATACATAATATAGTGTGTATATATATACACATAGTATGATACATTGTGATACATATATACTTATATGTGTATATATATATATTATAAACAATATACTATACTATACTATACTATACTATACTATACTATACTATACATATATATATATATATTTATATCATATTGTAAATAATATATTATATAAATATATGATATCTAATATCTAATAATTTCTCATATCTAATATATATTATATTTTATACAATGTATGAAGAATACTATCTAATGTATATTAATAAATACATGATATATATATATATATATTCATATATGTATATTTATATATATATGTATATATATATATATATATATATATATTATACAAAATATCAACAGGGGAAAAAAACACTGTCATTATCTACAATCTAAAGTACAGTACGTATCCCAGATGGATAGGGACAGAGGCAACAGACCATGCCATAGAATTGCCATGACTTTTCGATCATCCAATGCTGCCAGGTGCCATGCACCTTTTCACCTCTGCGAAAGTCTGGGAAAGTCCCGTTCCAAATGGTTTTGTTTCCACATGAGATCGTCCATTTGTGGATGATTTTTTCCATAGTTTTCCATTGCTTTCTGTTTGATCACCGGAGCATAACCAGAACTAGGAAATGTTCAGGCAGAGTCCGCCATGCCTGATGCGGCTCGAACGTAGCTGGGCATTGTGTGCGGATATGGATATGGGAGTTTCCAATCCATGCGGGATCCCCAAAATGGATGGTTTCTAATGGAAAAAACCTATTGTAGTTGATGATTTAGGGGTACCTCCATTTTTGGAAACCCCCAGATGGGAGTTTGGTACTGTATGGTGGTACTGCACCGTTTTTTTCAGGCACACGGACAAATGCAGTTGCTTTTAGCATCCAATCACCTATTTTGGGGGTTGATTATGTTGACCTAAACCTATTGGCACTGAGGGGAAAATCAATATTTTAGGAAACAAGTTGTCTATCGACAGGTTGTTGTACTTGGCTAGTTTGTGTCTTGAATTATGTAGTGCTTTCCATCAATTTGATGTCCTTGTTGCAAATAGAAGGGTCGCTTTGGTCCACCATTGGCCATCATTTCCCTCATTGGATCCGCAGGGGAGGTTCATTATAATCCCCTTGCGGATCAAATAGTTGTGGAAAGGTTTGATGATCTTACCAATACAGATGATTACTGTACTGGTTCATGTTTTCAATTCTCAATTTTCGAGTTTTTTCTTTTTTGTAGGGTCATGTTGGTGTTCATATTAAATGTTGAGGGACATGTTGAAGTTGTCACAATCAGGCCACAGCGGTTGCCAACCAAGAGGATCTCTCTCTGATCCTAACGGAAGAGTCGTTTTAAGGGTTTCATTCACTTCGAATGAACCGTTTCAGGTAGGGTAGTGACAAAAATGCCTTGAAATCTAAGCAAAAAAGAGGCTGTTTTGCCAGTCACCATGGTAACCATGGTATGGATATTGGATGATCTTGGTTTCACTCATATGATCCAATATCCAATATCATCATCCAAGATGATCCAACATCATCTAATTCTAATATCATCCAGAACCATCTATAACCAACCATATCTATACTATGGGTGAAACCAATGTCACCCAATCTGGGTATGGGTCAAAACCCTCTTTGGGGGGCATGGTCGGTCTGTGAAAACCTCATTCATCCCGTTGTTGCGAAAAGAAACTTCCAGCTAGAACGGGTTTGCAAAAACAAAATATCAAACTTCATAAGCATGATATAATATGATATAATATGATATATATATACATATAATAGATTATGGTTGTATATATATATTATTATATATATATAATTATATATATGATTATATATATAATTATATATATAGTTATTTATATAGTTAGTTATATATATATAGTTATATATATAGTTATATATAGTTATATATATAGTTATATATATAGTTATATATATATAGTTATATATATAGTTATATAATATATATATATATATGATTAAATTATACATTACTTTATATGATTATATATGATTACAGATGCTTATGCATGATTATATATGATTATAACATGATTATATGTGATCATATTCCCGCATGAACATTGCAGGTTTGGGGGTGTACAAACCCACATCAACCGATGAATTTCGAGATTTTTTCACCAGACCTCTTCTGGCTTAGATTTTTGAAAGAACACAATTTCCAGGAAACCTTCATATGTGGACAGTTCAACTCTGGTTTTCCATATATTTTCCATACTTTGATGTTTCCAGTTGAACAACCTGGTACCATGGCAGCTTCCAGTTGTTCATTATGATTCCCTAGATCGCAGAGAAATTTCCTGTAGATCAAGGCAGATCGAGGAAGAACTCAAGGTGATTCCCTGGGGGGTTCTTAAAATGGAGGATCCCCAAGTCACCATAGGTTTCAATGCTAAAATGGTCAAATTTCTCATGATTTGACGGTCCATTTTAGAAACCCTCCATATCTACGATACACCCGCCAAACTTAGTGACTTGGTAATTTGCACCAACTTAGCTATCATAGATTCGGAAGAATTGTCCATTTTTGATGCTTAAGTCACCATTTTTTTCGTCGGTTTCTTTGGTCGACGCCACCGATCGAGCTCCAGGAAGTTCAGCTATCACTTGACGCTGGGACAGAATGGCGATCCGGTCTCGCAGGCATCCGATAGATCGAAGGACAGGGAAGGACCGATTCTTAGGACATGGACAGTCGGACAAGGACGAAGCAGAGAAGTGTAGATGATTGTGTATGTATGTAGTTAAGTGATGTTAAGTGTAGTTCCAATGGGTTTTTGAGGTACGTATGGGATGTATATAGTTGAATATATATATAAGATTGAATAGATACTGTAACCGCAATACATATATATATAATTATATATATATAGATATACGCATCTATAGCCAATATTAAACACACATATAAAATTATATATATAGGTGTTCCAGAAACAGGATGATTAGCAAGGATCTATAAGTGAGGTTTTGAAATCCGCAGATTTCCTGCCGGATTGATCCGCTGGGAAGCTCATTCAGAGGATACCCGGCCTGGTAAACGTTTACATAACTGATGGAACATCACCATTTTTGATGGGTAAATCAACATAAATCAACATAAATCAACATAAATCATGGCCATTTTCAATAGCTATTTTGACATAACCAGAGGGTAACCTGTCTCATTCTATCCCAGTCGCTTCTGAGGATTTCGGGGTTGAACCTCACAAGCCGTCGAAGGTCAATGCCAACATCGGGAAGACGAAGGTGCAGGGGCGAGCTGCGCCTGGACCAGGGCTGGGAAAGCCGCAAAGTCGTAAAGGAACCATGAGGCTATGAGAACTGGAAACTGGTGTACGGATGTAAGTGCCAAAAAAACACGCATAATTTTGGTGTATGGCACATAGAATATATAATTACATATATATATATATTATAATATATATATATATTAAATATATATATATATATATATGTTATATATGTATATGTATGTATATATATATATATGGATCTATGGATCAATAGCTGATACAATTTGTGGATGAACATCCATAATTCCCAGCCAGGAGGAGTGGAACAAGTTGATCACCACGGAGGCGGCTGATCTGTTTTTGTCCTGGCAACCATAGAACTGGTATGCAATACTTAACAATATATACATATATATAATATAATATATACATATATATAATATAATATATATATATATATATATATAATATAATATATATATAATATAATATATATATAATACATGTATATATAATACACACATATATATATAATATAGATGCATATATACATATATGTCTATAGATAGATGCATATGTATATATATATATATAGACAGATATCATATAATCAAGCACATTACTCATCATTGTCCATTACAATCCCTGAACCCCTCCAAATTAAAGATCTTGGCGGAAATGTTCCAGAGATCCATGTGTTGCTGACATGACCAATGTGTGATACCCTTATGGAGAAAGAATCCATGGTAACCACGGATTTCACATCAAAATGATTTCATTTCGATGGATATTCATCCATGTTCATCCATGTTTACATCACATATTAATTATCCCACATGATATCACCCATATACTCCATGTGTGATAAATTTTCCTTCATTTTGCCAAAATTTAGGTTGGGATGTTGGCAATTCAGGATGGTGACTCCCGCAACCAGGAGGATGTCTTTCGTACTATAAGAGAATATAAGAGAACGGGTGTGTATATATATATATGTATATATATATATATACACACATTTCTATTTCTTTAGAGACAACTATATGGTGTATATATATATATACATTATTTGCAAGGGGCCCTAAGTTTTTACTTGCCCATTACTAAAGTTACTAAAGAACCAAATTTCAGGGGATCATCGAGCGCTCTCATTGCTGTCAGATGTTGCCCTACTTCCACAAAGTTCAGTCTGAACAGGTGTGGAACCGGCATTGAACTTGAGGGGTTCAATGAATGACGGTCTGATCGTGCTTGGCCCAACGGCCCCAAGATACGTAAAACATAAAATGAATACAAAACGGTTGGTGGTTGATCTTTAGATGCCAAGTGTTTACGTTGGCTTTGTAGATTACGGCAGAGTTTGGAGACACAGAGATAGTACTTTCAACTGAAATTTCAAAAGTCAAATGATTACCCTCTGGTTATTTGACATAGCCATGGAAAATGGCCCATTTATAGTGGATTTACCCATTAAAAATGGTGGATCTTTCCATTGCTATGTTAGTTTACCAGAGGGTAAATGGCACTTTGGTACAGTTTGCTACTGATTAGAAGCTCTGAAATCTCTGGACTGCGACTTGGACCAGGTATAAGTCGGCATTACCGTATGGGTCCAAAAAGGTCAAACACCCAGAAACCATGGTATTGCAATGGAATGTTAGTAACATATTTCTCCCTGTAAACCATGGTGCCACTAATTAATCGGTGCTTACCCTCTGGTAAACGTTTACATAACTATGGAAAGATCCACCATTTTTCATGGGAAAATCCACTATTTCTATTGTCATTTTCAATAGCTACGTTAAATTACCAGAGGGTAATATTATGAAGGGATTTACAATCAACCAGTCAGGTCCATTAAGGTACCCCAATTTTCTCCCATTGGTACCACGAATTGGTTGGACTGCAATTTCTTCGAATGACGCTGGAAGTAGACACGTTGGTTATAACTGGATGTGCATCCCACGAATCGAAACTGGGGTCTCGCACCACCGTACAACGCTGCTTGGATGGCTGGGTATGCCCTGAAATGGTGATTTTAGTAATTATATTTTGATGGGTAAAATAAGATTCTAAACCCTCAGATTTAGGGGTGCCATATTTTTAGTCATACCCGATTTGGATATAAATTGACTATCATGAGGAGTCTTAACTGTCCAAAACTTGTATGAATTGTTCCATTTTTCTGACTTCAAAGATCATCCAAAGATAGATAGATTTCAAATATCCCTTAAAATAGTACATTTCACCTACCAGAATTTTTTGGGAGATGGGGATGGGTCAGTCAATACTGACAGGAAATCATGTGGTTGGATGAACATCCATTTTTGCAACCAGCTATGAATTGCTGTGACAACCAGAGTACCCTCTGGTAATTTAACGTAGCTATGGAAAGTTCCACAATTTTCAATGGGAAAATCCACTATAAATCACCATTTTCAATAGCTATATTAAATTACCAGAGGGTACTGTACTAGAGGTTTGACCCATAGCTACAACTCTGTGCCTTCTGTTTTGCCCCCTCCGGGGGCTTCCTTGCCTGACTCCTAGTGGTCACGAGGATTTTGTGTCAGACCACTAAAATGGCCATAGGGGACCACCTTTTCGCCAGGGGCATGGCTTCCCGCCACACAAACTTGACCACTATGGGGTGATTACGGGCGTGGTTCAATATCAATCAGCCCCAAAACTCGTTTGGGGATGTTTGGGGTGGAATGCCCATGGCATTCCAATGTAGAGCCTGCTGCTCATTTTTGGTTTTGACCCTTGACCGTTCCCGTATTCCAGAATTACAATGACACATTCACAGAGTTGTCCAATAGCCTTCTCTTTTAAACATTGGATCTTCAATTCCACAAGAGATTGGGATGATTGGGTTTTAGCGTACACTCTGGTAAACGTTTACATAACTATGGAAAGATCCACCATTTTAATGGGAAAACTCACTATGAATGGCCATGTTCAATAGAAAACTGTTGACATAACCAGAGGGTATCTGAATTTCATCCCTCTCTTGATCCCAGCCCCCAGGGCCCCCAGGGCTACGAGTTGCATGGCCGTTGAAGTTATTGCAGTCATGGGATGCGTAGAACTATGGGATTCAGCCCCTATAATTCTCATAATTCAGGATATGGGGCCCCTTTTTGACATCCCGAACTATGGTGGCGTACTCATCAATAACCCAATAGCATCCCCAAGTACCATAGTTAATGCTGGTGAGTCGCCCCAAAGAGACGATGTTTTTTCAGTAGAGTCTCGGTACCAGAGGGCGTGACCCCCATTGTTGTTGGTCTATGGGATTCCCCCAAAAAGATAGTTAAAAGATGTTAAAAGTAACTTCCCAACAAGATGGTGATGCATTGAACCTGTTCAAATAATCTTTGTTGGGGGCCCACTGGGCCCACTGGGCATTGCCGCCATTGCCGCCATTGCCATGCGGACATCCCCTGGGCATGACCAGGTGGAATTCTATTACGCCAGTACCGATATCGACTCGATTGAGGTACGCCATCCCACCACCGCCGGATACCGCCGGACTCTGCATGGAACGGATGTGTTTTTTTTGGTTACCCATTGAGTCCATGTTGCGTCATGAGGCTACCAAAGAAATTTTTACTGCTCCTTGGTTTCTGCCCAAGAATGACAAGAATGACTTAAGTAGATAGACTGACAAATCTCGCCAAAATTGAGGGATTCGAAGAATTCAAAGTGAAGTTCACAATTTTTTTTTCCCTATTTTTCAACCAGCTGTAGGTCTGCCGGTACATTCCATCCAGGTGTAGCGTCGTTTCAGGTCGTGGGAGTCTCCAGTTTGATACCATGAGTGGGAGATGATAGATACGCACGCGTGGATTTTTTTCCACACCCATAGGATCCATGTATGTTATATATGGTAACATTTACCATCAATATACCCCCAATGTTAGCATATATACCATACATGGATCCTATGGGACATGCTTTGATGAAGACCCACTACCAAGGTTTTCAACAGACATTTGCATCGGGTTTGTCTGAAAATAGGAGATGGTTTCAACTCGGAAGCCACATGAACCTCCCATGGTTTCATTGTCGTGACAGCCGTAAATCGGGGGTATCCTCCAACATCATTGTGAGTCACGCCACCAGGGGCCTCACTATTGAACCACATGTGTCACCCATTGTTTGGATGTGTTCCAAAACTGAGACCGCAACTCATCCAGAACTGATCAATTTCATAACTAGGTTCCCAGGGTCCCGGGGTAGAACGTTGACATCTACCCCGCGCCGCAATATTGCATGGCTACATGTGCCATGCTCTTTCTGTAGCCCATTTTCGATAGGGTTTTGATTGACAGGGGCAGGAATCCGAGGGACAACACTGGGCGAGAATCTTAACGACTTGGACATGGCCAGAGCCATGGCCCTATCTTGGACTCATTTTCAGCTTGGGGCTATGAAATCATCATACCAAGTGGCTATATACCCAATTTCATGAACCCAATTTGCCCAATCTCAGAAAGCCAATTTGGGACGGTCTGTGAAATTGCTTTGCCACACATTTTTCACTCATCTTGCGTACCCTGTTATGGAGCTACGTCAAAACACTGAATTTATCCATCCGAGCTCCTCAGCATCTGAGCTGAACAAGCGCGCTGCCGGTGCAAAGCCAGAAAACTCAGTGGGGCCGGCGAGTTATGCTGGGTTTCCTTCAGGGAACATCTGGAAAGCAACCCCCAAAAAGATGCCGAACAGTTATGAAAAGCTGGAAGTATGTGGAAAACATCATCTAGAATCTAGAATCTATACCATCTATACCATCCTAGAAACACTTTTCTATCCTTTTGGGGCTTGGTAATTTGGAAACCGTGAAACCGTGAAACCTTTGACCATCCATATGTAGAAAAACATGCCGCACCCTTTCCCTCAAAGCCATTGCTAGTGAATTTCCAGCTGATTGCTCAGGTGTATATGATTGTCCCTGTTGTTTTCTTTTGCACCATCAAGCTGCGAGTCGCAGTCGACTGCAAAAAAAAAATGCTAACGGTAATCCCATCCCCCAGCCTCACTACCCAGACCCCGAAATGAATAGATCCAGTACTGAACCAGGGCTTGTAGGGGAATATTTAATAATAATGTAATATTGCGGGAAGGATTTCATCTTTTTTGAAAACTGATTTTTCTCATCCAGTGTGGCATGTCTGTTCGAAAGCCCATTGAATTCAATGTCCTTTGATACTTCAAGGATGTTGAAGCTGGGTAGATCATGTCAGCTATGGCAAGTGGGTCCAAAAATCCAAATTGTTGAGGACCCAAATATGATCCTCATGAAACCTGCACATACTCATGACTTATAGATTGATCTACTCTGGTAATCTATCCTGACGATGAAGAACTGCGGTAATCTACCTCGTTATGTAAGCGGAGTATCATCAGCGTCTTTCATGGTTTAGATGTCATATTAGGCCATGTTTATCGTCTACCCTCTGGTAAACTAACATAACTATTGAAAATTACCATGTTTAATGGGAAAACTCACTATAAATGGCCATTTTCAATAGCTATGTTAGTTTACCAGAGGGAAGTATCCATGTGTCCCAATCAGCCAGACATCAACCGAGGTTCACCGGCATGGCACTGCTGCAGTGTTGCTTTGAGAGTCAGGGAAGCCCAGAGGGCCAGGATGGGCCAGGCATGGCCAGGCCCCTTCCGCCGACCTCCGAGCTACCCAGGTGCTGATTATGTCGAGTTGATTCAGCTAGAGGATGAGACACAAGATGGACATGTCTCGAGCTCAGTCAACTGGGAATGGCATGGGAATGGTCGTGGGATTTAACCGAGCAAAGTTCAAAACCCAGGTTGATTGATGAATATATTAGGGAATTGTACTATCGAATATGTTGGGGATTATCACAATCCACAAACTGGGAAATCGTAGCAACTAGCCAGTATAAAGGGACGACAGAAGGTTTCAAATACTGCTAAAATGCTTATTGATTGGTCATTTACTCGAGGATTTTATCACAAAATGTGGGGTTTAGGCAGCAAAAAATGAGATGCCTACAGTGTAGTGTAGTATCCCCAACAAGATAGACAAGCGAAATCCGACCAAAAGAGTGACACTTTGCCTTTCCATTTTTTGGGAGTTAGAGTTATTTGAGATAGTGTATATATAATTATATATATGTAATTATTATATATATATATATAGCGCATATATATCCAAAAACCTGGAGATGTTCGAGGAACATCATGTATAAAAAGGGTGATTTACAGTTTCCATCATTTATCAGGGTCTTAACATGCTTTAACCTTCAAGAAGATGGGGGGCGTTTGATAAACGATGGCTGGTTGATGGTTGATTTGTTATTACCCTCCTTGAAATGTTTCCATAGATGTAGATCATTTACCGAACGAGTTTTCCCATGGGCTTCCTCATATCTTTGTATGTTTACCCTAAGGTAAAAACCATTATTTTCGTTGCTTGAATCCCAATAAATCCCATCCCGTTAACATCCCATGACAACATCCATACACATTATCCACGTTAGTCTACCCTAGGGAACCTTGGGGATTATTATTACCTACCAAACTTCGGTTGAACGCTGCTTAGGTCACCCGCACGCTGAGCAAGATCCAGGCTGTGGTGGAACGAATTTCATCGGGAAATCCCAAGATTTTTCTAAACAATAGATGACTAATGGTGATTCAGGGGGTAGTGGGAACTATAATAGAACAAATAACTAGGGTTCATGATATATATATATATAACTATAACTGTAATTAATTGGTTTATAGATTACCAATACCAATAATGGTGATTAATAGGGATTTCAGCAACAAACATTAGGCTATTAATGAGATATACCCTCACGTGTCATCAAATGTGGCAGGCTGGAAAAGACTCCATTTAATTCGATGACGGATGATTTTCCCGATCTATAAACTAGACTATAAACCTCCATTTAGTTCGGGGATTTTCCAGCTAGCCATGTTGGAGTACCAGAGGTTGTGTAGTGTTCATTGACCAAAATTCCCATTCAGGTCATCCATATTCCATGTATGGTATAATATGCAACAACATTGATTGCCATCAGAATGATGCATGTGTGAAGGGAAAATGCCATACTCAAAATGAAGATGGAACAGTTTTTCTTGTTTGGACACAGATAGCTGGTGGGGAAATCACATTTCCAAATGCAGCATTTTGCGCTCAGCTTGCGCTGCAAATACCACTTTATAAATATGGATAAATATGGTAATTATAGCTAAGAGACCCCAATCCCGCGTACCAGAACATTCATGGACACCTAAAGGACATCACATCAAATTTCAAAACAACAATACAAAACATAATATAAACAATGCTAATGACATTCAAACTCTACTGTTTTCTGAGTTGTCTTGCTATCCCACGCAGTCAGTTTTCTCCAGCCACCGTAGAGTCTTTCAACGGCTTTGTGGTTCAATCCAGTCAGCATGTGGGCAACTCCTGCTGGGA
>Ga0126342_10016746_pt1 | contig 12744 bp, 9 predicted proteins | sample Cyp1metagenome_FD_92528 | JGI IMG/M metagenome (GOLD analysis project Ga0126342, IMG submission 92528) | Coral microbial communities from Lord Howe Island, Old Settlement Bay, Australia - Cyphastrea 1 metagenome | ecosystem: Host-associated > Invertebrates > Cnidaria > Coral ...
AAGGTGGTGCCCCATAGTTAGCTAAGTTGGTTTATAACTCCCATAACTATGGTTTATGGCAGATATAACTATAGTTAATGGGGGTTATAAACCAACTTATAACTGGGGGGCACCATCCTGTATCATGGGGAAATGTGAAATAGTGGGTATCCAATTCATACATTCATATAGTTGGTGGGTTAGTGAGTTATCAACCATCAAGAAATGGGGGATAAAAAACATGATTTCACCATCAACCAATGGGATATTTCGTGGGACTATAATGGGTATACAATGGGTATGATGGGTATTTTTGACGCCTATAGCCAATTCATATTATTTGGTTGGTGGTTTCAAACATGTTTGACGGGATGATGATTTTGAACGACGAGCTGACGAGCATCTTTTAACCAATGACTAACTAATAAACCTAGAAAACATGATATAATATGACATAAATCAACTGAATAATATGACATAAATCAACTGAAAGTGAGAAAAAAAACCAGCTAAAGATGAAATTGGTTGCAGGATATGTTAGACTAATGATTTTAATGTTGCATGATTGGAGGGTATAGACGTACAACTTGTTCACTGGTTGGGTGCATTCGCAAGGTATACTAAATGGTTTCAATTTGAGGACATCACTGGCCGGGTGTTTCTGATTTTCGTTCACGTGGGTGCCCAGTGGTTATCCAACATAGCAACGGAAAGACAAGTTATTTCCTTGCAATTTAATTTGGATAAACACATGAAAATTATTTTAGATAATATAGAATGCACTTTATCTACAAGTGGTGGCATACAAACTGTCGCTAGGTTTGTTTACCAGAGGGCATTGTTTCTTTTTGTGTTCAGCCCTGGGAATGATTTAGGGTATGTTTAGTAGCAACCCATCTAACGGTTGTGGGGGAGTCAGTCAAACATGGGATTACCAGTGGAAACGCGCATGTGATGATGTTTGTTGAAGTAACTATAGCAACCCTAAAGTTTTCAGGCACACTGTTGTTTGAGGGCTGTAACCATGTGCGAACCTGCCCGAGGGTTGGTCCTTCAGTGTACAACATGAATCCACATGATTTATCATGATTTAACATGCATGAGAACACAGTTAAGTTAATGACAACCCTAGTGGTAGTAACAACAATATTGCAACAGTAATAGCAATACCAATAATGATGATAAACAATATTATCATCATTATCATAGTCACCACCACCACCACCACCATCATCATCATCATCACCACCACCTCACCACCATCATCACCATCATCACCATCATCACCATCATCTCCATCATCACCATCAGCACCATCATCACCATCATCACCATCATCACCATCATCACCATCATCACCATCAGCAGCAGCAGCACCACCACCTCACCACCATCATCACCATCATCACCATCATCACCATCAGCAGCAGCACCACCACCACATCATCATCATCATCATCATAATGATAATATATGATAATAATAATCATCATCATCATGATCATGAGTCTTCAGTTGAATCATCACAACCCCCTGATGTTTCAGGCAGCCATGGTTATTCTAGAGATGAGTTGGCTGCGACGCCCAGAAGACCGGAGCGGCAGGCGCTTTTCAGCGCCGTCTACATGTGGATTGAAGGCGTCTGGAAACGAGACTGGAAATATCAGTTCTTCCTCGGGGGATCGAGCAGGAGCCCTTGGCACAATTGAAATTGGACATCAAGAAAGGAAGCCAGCTGCAGTGTCCATTGATGTGGGCAGTTTTAGAGACAGCAAACATGTTATGGCCAAGCTACTTCCCATAAGGGTGACTTGGCGGCACATGGAAACATGTTTTTTTTGCTGTTGTTTGCAAGTATATTGCACTCCTATGTACTTCAGAGTGCTACTGTGGTATCATTTTGTGAAAACTTGTGGCATTTTTACATGGAACATTTCTCCCCGGCCTTGACTCAACTTGACACCCTCAGGAAGGGATGCATTTGTCAGAAGGCGAGGCTTGACAGTCTGCATTTTTCGTCCGGAGGGTTGCTGGCATTGAATGTGTTCCAGTGATTTCCGGCCGTTTAGGTCGTTGACCAAAGTAGAGAGAGATGGTTGAGACTTACATCTTTTGGATGTTCAGTCAGACAGCTATGATTACTATGGCTTATGGGGAGGAACACGACTGTCATGTGATGAGTTGTATCCAGATACCTCTAGGACTCTAGGTTGGTCGCGGAAAATCTTGTGTTGGAAGCCCATTGGGTTGGGTTTTCCAACGTCACCTGCCATTTTTGTGGTTCTGGATCCGAAAACTGCGGATGCCCAGAGATGTGCCACGGTGCCCTACGGGGCCGGCCTATGTAAATTTATCCTATCATGCCACAGCACTTGTTTTTTTTTATCGGGCTAAAGCATAATTCTAACGTTTGACAGTATCATACAATATCTATAGCTATAGGGATAAATTCTGATGATTGACGTGAATTACTGTATATAAGACTACTTGTGTATTTGAAAACATCAGAAAAGAAACTATGGTACCCCCCTAGCATAGATATGTGTCTCTATACATATATAGAATTATAGATATATGTATAATACATATAATACACATATAATATAATTAGAGATAGGGCGACAAAAAACAAGAACTTCAAATATTCGCAGCCCGCATGGTGTGATGCTGTGGCAAGATTGCAGGATCGAGATCAAGCAATAGCTTGATAGACAGAGGTTTCACATCTGTCAGATGGACTTGGGAACATCTTGGGTGTAAATTCCCCTTCGCGCTTGCACTAATTGCCACACAGCCCTTGCTTGAGGGGTAGGGATTCTGGCGACATTTTGGAAATTGCATGTCGAATTGGAAAAAGTTCTGGAGCTGCGCGCATGTATTCTTCCGGAAGTCGCTGTGCTGGTGACAAGCACATCACCGTGTTTGGCATAGAGACAATGCCCAGAAACATGTGCATGGCTGTTTCAGTGTCCAAACGGTAAAGTCATTTCACCGGATGCGCATTCATTTTGGTTCCAGATGCGCCGTTCTTGCCGGGTGCTGCCATACCGCTAGCACACTTTGGCATGGCGAATTTCCGATACCTTCACACCTTCATCGATGAAGAGCCAGTAGGTGTGGAGCTGTCTTGCTCCCGAAGCTGTCCCCATCTTGGCCAGAGCCATTTGAGTGCAGATGAGCTCACATCCGTCGTTCTCTTGCAGATGCTCATATCGAAGCAGCGGAACTCCTTGAGATCATCGACTGGGAGGTTGATGCCCAGCGAGTTTACCATCGAGACCGACATCTGGACTCGACTTTGAGATAGATGCATCGTTGCACGAGAGGCAAACTTTCAGTCCTTGCTGCAGGAACAGATTTCGGAGCTTCGGCTATACCATGAGCTTCGACGCCGTACGGCTTGGGTCAGGTAGACACCAGGTCGCAACAGGCCACCTCCTTGAGGAATTCGCAGCAAGTACCATGCGGGCGGCCTGGATATGATGGCGGAACGCTTCAGTAAATCTAATCTAGCTGCTGAAGCTGTATGAAGACTCTTGGGCATGGTGGAAACGTCATTTTGTCCTACCCAACTGAATTACTTTCCAATGCGTACTGCTTGATTTGGAACCTACAGCAACACAGCAATGCAATGATTCCTTTTTGCAGGCAAGTGCAGCACTTGTGTCGCATTTGGAGTTATTAGTATATAGCAATGTATTAAGCATGTTATAAGTTACAATAATCTCCACAAGTTGGGCTAAAATCCCTATAGTATCCTAGAAGACCGGTGATTCTTCATTTTCTAGGTTCCAGCACAGCACAAGTCTGACTTCACTATTGATGACCCCGCGGGCGCAAAAGGGTGAGCGGTTTGATGCTTTGAATGCTTGGCTGCTGCATAAACACGGCAACCCATCCATCTGGGCAAGATACCGAAGAATTTTGGGCGTCATGAAGACTATATATATATATCATATATATGATTATAATATCCTTCAAATTAAAGAATGGTCTGTAAATAGGGTAGCTCCAACTCCAGTGGTGCAAAAGATCCTTCATCTTGGGAGACACAGATCCCACTGTTGGTGATACTCACCATTTCACAATATCACATTATGTAATGCCAATTTGGATATAGTTATATAATATGCACATATCTGGGTATGAGATCAGAAATTATACATATATATATATATACATATATATATAAATATGTTTCATAGCTAGTCATATGTTGTATATATATATACATTGTATATATATATATATTGTATATATATATATATATTGTATATATATATATATTGTATATATATATATATTGTATATATGGTATATATATATATGATATATATGGTGTATATATATATATATATATATACATATTGTATATATATGGTATATATGGTATATATGGTATATATATGGTATATATATGGTATATATATGGTATATATGGTATATATGGTATATATTGTATATTAATTTGCATAATATGTATCTTGTACAATATATATATACATACACATAATATATTTTAATGTACATGTCCAGGTCCGTTTCTGTCCTCTGCTGGTTCCAACTTGCGTCATGATCGAACATGCCACATGGCCTCTGCAGGGCGATGCTACAGCAGGAGGTGAGAGATGCAGATGCCCAGCTAGAGGCTGGTGGATGGCTTGGGTTATATCCCCAATGATATTAATGGAATACCCGCTCTGGATTATGGATTACTGTATATAAGTATATATATATAATTTATTTATTAATAGACTATGGACCACGGATCCGAAGTGGGGCTCGCACATTCAAGTAGAGACTAACATTAAAGTGCCATTCCAGTTCATGTGTTTTCCCATGAGGCTATACAAACCATATCCCGCTACCTTAGTTTGCCTATTTGGTGCCCGATAGTATCCCTACGGTCATCTCTCGCTGGAAATCTGCCACAGAAATTGGTTCTCGATGTGTTACTTCTATTCTCCGTAAGAACGGTTGTAACTTGTTTCCTGTCAAATCGTACCACTTATCTTACTTTGGCTTTGGTAAAATCAATTCAACAAAACTGTGCGCTTAGGTTCGCCAATCCCAATGCTGTGCTTGCCATCCTTCTCTTGGCGTGCTTCCCGATTTAAACCTTCTTGCTGCTGCGGATTGAGTGCATGTCTTTCACGTAACATAGTCCAACAACCCTAAGTGGTCGTCTTGAACCCTGTCGTTGTGTCATATACATGCATGTATGTGTATATATATATTATATCATGACTGGAGTATTTCATATGGTTGTTTCCCACTTGCTAACGTTACCAACTGGGATGAACATCTGAGCAGGGCACTGTAGTTTTGCTTTGTCTTTTGGATTGAGATTCTTTTAAAAAACACATTTACTTTTGCTTGAATATTTTTTGTACTACTTTGAGGTCCCTGTTTAGATGTGTTCATAGTTTGTTTGATGTTGTTATTTCAAGATTTTTGCGTGGTTTGGCTTTGGTGATACTTCTCTGTTGGTGCCTTTGTTTGTTGCCTGGGTTTTGTTTGCGGCCACAGGAGATTCAAGCACAACGTCAGGCTCAACGTCATAGGAAGGAGAGCTTGGCAGATCCAGAAGCACAAAAATGTCAACTCTGGATGAATCAATTGGTAGATCAATTAAGGGTCGCCAACATGACAGAACTAATCCCTTCCCCCCAATACTAAACGGTCCCCCCCCCCAAATAATAAACACCTGGAGGAGTTTGTAGTAGGGGGAATTTAGTATTAGGGTGCGAAGCTTCCTCCAATACTAAGTTAAAAAACCCTAATATAAAAAACTAGTTTTTTCTATTTTAAAATAGATTAGATTTCCTTTGACATCTAATTAACATATTGCACAAAAACTTGATTTCGAAGCCCCTAATCTTAAATTAAAAACCCTAATATAAAAAACAAACAAAAACTATTTTAAAATCGATTAGATTTCCTTTTAAAATCTACTTAAAATATTGCCAAAAATTGGTTTTCGAAGCTTTCCCCTAATATTAAATTAAACACCTTAATATAAAATACTTTTTTTTTTCGACCTTGAAAGACAGACCCTATTAAAAAACACACCGGGGTTGACTAGTTTTGATTATTAGGGGTGACACCCTGAAATGGGACCTTCATTTTCAATTTGTTTTCGAAAGGGGATCAATTAAAAATCAAATTGGCCAGTCTGAAATTTCCCAAAATTTAACGCGGACCCTAGTTTTTAGTGTTTGGGGTACGTTTAGCAAAAGGGGAAAGGGATTGAAGCTGTGGATCAAACAGTTACAAATGGGTCTTAAATCGAACACCCCAGATACAGCCGAGGGTGGTAACTAATCTGGGGTTGAACGTTTGGATTGAACGTAGAGGTAGCCATCCGAAGAAGTATTGTAGTGTTGACCCACTGCATTCTCGATCACCGTTTTTTTTGCCGGTCAACCATGATTTCTTGTTGGGTCAAAATTTCCACAGATTGGCTGGTCCATTTTTCGGATCGTACACCATCCCGTATCATCCCTTAAATTGGTTCGTTTTGACCCACGATTATCCCATGTACCCCATCTCTTGTCAGTGAATTTGGGTGAACTAATCGCTGCAGGACCTTGAGAGGCAAGACATAGAGAGACGCTTCAAAGAACATCACGCCTCATTGGTGCTTGAAGCCAAATCCCTGCAGGCCAGGGATGGGACTACCACGGGGGGGGGGCAGAGGCGGACGTGCCAAGGTTGGCCTTTGGTTGCTTATGTTGCTTTGGTCAGGTCAAGATGGGGGCCAAAATGTTCCTGGCAAACATACTCTAAAGTTTGGTGTCATCACTCTGAAATATGTACTGTGAATATCTGTGTATGTATATACTTGTATATATATAATATTATATATGTGACATATATAGCTTTTATTTATTTGCCAGATGATGATTCAATTTATACTAGTACATTGGTGCTTGTCTTGTTTTTGTTTCTCACAAAATAAGTTGTCCTAGTTCTATCATCATAATCAGATTGTTTGAACATTGCATTTTTCTACTGGTCAGTCTTCAACATTATTTTTTTCGATATTCAAGGTTGGTATCCTTGCATAACATCCCTGCAATCATGTCAAAGGACCAACTTCCAAGAGGGGGTGCGATAAACCCAACCGGGTTTTACAACCATGGGTACCCCGGTAGCTGCTATAGTCCGCAGTACACACATAGCAACCGGCCATGTTGACCCATGTTGATCCATATTGAGCCATACAGTAATACAGATCCATAGATTTGTAGCAGACCTTTGAGCCAACTGTTCGGAATCGAATGGAATGTATCATTGTGCAGGAGGACATGGAAAGGCTCCGTGTCAAGTCTCTGGAAGAGGTGGCTTGGCTGATTGAGTTTACTGGACAAAATAGGGAAAATCTAGAGGAAAATGATGGAACATATGGAAAAGGTTTTCTGTACCCTCCAAACATAGAGTGTTCCTGTAGAAAAACAATACCGGGAGTTTGGAATGTTCAAAATCAGCAGAGAATGAGTGGCTTGCTTAATGCCTCTCAGAGATTTTATTGGAGGATTGGTTTCAACTTGAGAACATCATACGAAGCTGATGAACTGTCAGGTTTTTTCTGGATGAAGTCGCACTGCGCGTGGCTGGCATACTGTCGGCCTGCCACTGGCCGACTGCAGCCGATCCGAGGATAGGGCTCTGCGTTGCTTTGCGGAAGCAACAGAGGACTGTCATGCAGATGGCATGGCAAGAGGCTCATGGCATTTCGAGGCTCATTGAAAACGTCATTGGTCAAGACATGGGGACCACAATGAGACATGTCCACAACTTGGGTGTATGACAATAAAGTATACCCTCTGGTAATTTAACATAGCTATTGAACATCACCATAGAAATAGTGAATGTTCCCATGAAAAATGGTGGATCTTTCCATAGTTATGTTAAATTACCAGAGGGTAACTATGGTATGATAAAGTGGTTTTACTACGTAGCAATCATCGCAAAAAACCAAGGGTATGTTGGTAGACGATGTGCCCCGGTGTGCCCTTTTTTGAAGGTCACCAAATATCATCGAGCTCCATGGAAGCCATGGCTGCCTCTTAAATCACTAGAGAGGATCCTCATGTTTGTTGATTGTATTTACCCTCTGGTGAACTAACATAGCAATTGAAAATGGCCATTTATAGTAGAATTTCCCATTAAAAATGGTGATTTCCATTGCTATGTTAGTTCACCAGAGGGTATATATATATATATAAGTTATATAATCCGTTATAATCTGATTGTAACATATTGTATATAGTTTATAATCCCATTTTGTGCCATTGTATTCCATTCAATCTGACCATATCCCGATCATATCCCCATCACATCCCCAGCATATCCCCATCATATCCCCATCATATCCCGTTATATATAATTATATATATATATATATTATATCCCTATTGACTCTTGGCGCAACGCAATCGGTAACGTTTGGAGGAGTCTCGACAAGAAGAGCTTCTATTGGAAAGTGCTCTTCGCCAGGCGAATTCTGAAGAGAAGGAGGTGCAGGTGCCATTGGAGAACCCGGCGTGTCATGTCCTACAGCAAACATGCAAAAAGTTAATTTCGGATATCCATGGGTTTTCACGAAATGATCTACTTTCATTGTGAACCTTTTTTTCATGCCGGTTTGTTAGTTTACTGGAGGCTACATCCGAAGAAAGGGCTTACTGTAACATTTGTGACATCCGGCGGCCAGTTGCAATTTGCGAAGATCCTTGGGCTGTCCACAATCATTTTGATACTATCAGCATTGGAATTGGCCACCTGGCTATCGCTCAAATTATTGACTTTTGTACTTTCATAAGCTGGAGCCTTCATAGCTGAGCGCGATAGCCATAGAGATCATGGAGACCTTAGGAATGGCCATCGCCATTTGTGTTTCACACATTTCACACGTCCATGACCACAGTGACAGGGCCAGTTTTTGGCTGAAGATGTGGCTTTCCATCATGCAGAAGATGCATTGAAACTTGCAGAGGCGGTGGAACTGGTCAGGGGATTAGAGGATTGGGATGATCACTGGTATACTTCCATTGTATGAATATCAACACTGCAAGACTTAAAGGATTACCGTTGACGAGAATTGCTGATTTTAGCAACTTCCCATATGCTCCATGTATGGTATATTTACCTACATTTGGGTGATTTTTAGGGCAAATGTAGGTAAATATACCATACATGGAGCATATGGGCTTGTGGGCTTATTGCCTCCCAACTAGATCGTGTTGATGAATGTTGGACCATCTAACGGATTTGGGAGTGCATGGGAGTGCACAAGCGATGAAAAGAGGCTTTGCAAGTTGCTGTCACTGGTCTTCATTTAGGCAACCATAGGTAGACTACGGTAGATGCGTGGATGCATAGCTACAGGTAGACAGATAGATAGACAGATGAATAGATAATGGATAGAAACATAGATCATTATAGACTTGGATAAATATTGTAACGACCTCACTGCAACGTCAATGGAATGATGGTTAGGAGTTTAGTAACTATCCCCAAAACAATTATCTTATAATTCAGCTTAGTGAATTATTCTAATTTCTCCAGATAGATAGGTAGATTAATGGTAGATACATGGAGGTTGCCTAAATCCTGGGTACCCCCAGGTCATCGACGACCATGACTTAGTAAGAAACCTCCATCTGCAGGCGGAGTTCAGCCAGGAGGAACAGCGGCTCCGGGAGCTGCAGGCCATGGTTACGGTGATTCGTCAGGTTCCCTGATACTGTTCACCATTTAAAATTTTGAAGGGGAATCTTTGGGGACTTTCTCGAACTTATTTACAGGGGCCCTTACGAGTAATATGAGTGTCAAGTTTTGATGGAGATTTTCAGCTCCAAATTCAATCAAATTCATCATCGAATCATTTTTGGGGTATTTCACCTAAGAAGAAGTTGGACACACCCACGACTCCGCGACTCCACTGTTTTTTGATGAAATTTGGATGATCTGAGGGTTCACTGTTGGAGCGGGAAACCCTGGTTGCAGTACCAGTTGCGACCATGTGTAAATTGTTGACGAAGGTTTCTTGAACATGAAACATTTATTCTGGGCATGTCTCAGAATCTATCCACTGGTTGCTGGTTTCAACTCATTTGATTTGCCAGTCTAACTTAAATGGGATGATTGGGGCACATTTGACTGTATGGGGATGGCTCAGAACTTGTAAAAACATGCTGTATTCGGATGATGAACATGCATGAACACAAGCTCTTTTGATGTGAAAACCAGGGAACAAGAGTTGCAACCATAACAGTATGGGCCCCATGGGGGCAAAGCTCAATTTGCTTTGACTATCAGACTATCATTTAGGGCATTTTTGGGATTGTTAAATGCTCAAACGGACAGATTCTGTGGTTCCATGGTACCCCGTTTTTCGGCCATACACCGATAGGTAAGTTGGTTTATTAACCCATCAAACTATAATGGATATCCACCACAAACCGCAGTTGGGCTAGTTCCCAAGATATCCCATTAAGTTGCCATTTATTGTTGATAAATATCATATGACATACCATTATATACCCATTAAATCCCTATATAAGGCTTATTAATATGTTGATCCCACTAGATACATTTAGATACTATACAAGAATTTCATACACATTATGTCACATTATAAACATATTACAATCATTACACACCTATGTTCTCTCGTGAAATCCCAACGTCGCAGGCGTCCTTGCGCAAGGACTTCGTCCCGGCCCAACTGTTGGAGGCCTCCGGAATGATATGAACGGAATATCCCCATTGGATGAAAAATAGGATGAATTATAGGAGTTCAATACATTGATGGATTATATTATAATTATTATAATCCAGTGGGATCCGAAGTGGGGTAAATCCTACATCCAAGTAGGATTTATGACTCTGGGCTGGGCATTGAAAGATGGGGATTGAACCAACCCCTGTGTCATGCAAACAACGGCCCGCAATCAAAGGTCGCGTTTTGCATCACGATCATGCAAACTCTTGCTCAGGGGACCCTGAAAGATGGATTGTTTGTATATGTTTGTATATTATACCAACTAAACCAGATTTGTGACCCTTTGGTGCTCATATACACGGAGGTTGGCTTGGCTCCCATGTGGCTCACCAGCTTCAGCGGATTCAGGAGGAGGAACAATTTGCGCATGCTCTGAAGCAAGAAGAGGCCCCTTGTTTCGCAATTCCAATGCTGCTGCAGCTGATGCTGATGCTGATGATGATGATGATTCATGATGATGATGGTGATGCTGATGATGGTGATGATGATGACGATGACGATGATCACGATCACGATGCCGTCATATCCTTTTGTACTTTCTTTTGCGATGGCAATGGATGCCAGTGGTTGTCTACCGCTCACCCGGCTCACTGACTCTGGGCATGACTGACTCGAGATTCTTGACCCCTAAACAATGGAAGGTTGAGTGTTAAGATGACCTAGTTTGTAGGTCCAGTATTTGTAGGTCCATGAGTAGCATTTTTGAGTCATCGCCATCTCACAGTTTCATGATCAATGATCAATGATCCTCTGTGATCCACTTAATTTTGGAATTGAATCATATTATATACATATATATATATAAATAAATAATAAATAATATGTGTATATATATATATATATTGGATCTCACTTTTCTATCTTTTTGGGGCTTGCTGTAAATCATATAGGATCCTATGAGTCAAGCAGTTTTTTTCGCCTCGAGGCTTCAGCTCTGAAAGACATGAAGATACTGCTGCAAGAGGAGAAATGGTGATTTTCCATAGTTATGTTAGTTTACCAGAGGGTAGCCAAGAAAAACATGGGTCTCAACAAAGATTATATTAATTCTTATATTCTTATGATCTAAGCAAGAAAAAACATGGGATGAAACAATATTGCACCAACTTATGGATTCTTATGGGATTCGTGGGGCTCACAATGGGTTATACAATCATACTATTTCATAGTGTTTCTATGTTTTTAAGGTGTGTTTGAAAATGGGGCATATACAACTATATACATACCCACCGGTTACGCAAGTTTTAAGTTTGTGATTGGGAAAATTATGATTAACCAGTGGATGGACATGGGGTACCATATTTTCAGGCAAAAGCATATTCTGGACGACTCGTCTAGATCCGTGGTCGAGAATTTTTATGGAACCCAAATGGTGGTTTCCTATAACCCCCAAATCATCCATGGGCCATTTTCGCATTGACTCCCATGGCCCATGGTGAATTGGGGATCCGCCATTTTAAGAAAGCCCCAAATCTTGAATGGAACTCCATCAGGGATTGGTAAATGTCCCATTTTTAGATATTGGACACCACCCTTTAATGGCCATTATAGATGATACACCTCATGGTTGGGTGATGTTCAATTGGGACGTTTAATGACCCATGTCCATGCTGTGTTCCGAAGAAACTAGACGACGGATGGCCCGAGAGCGTAGAGGAGCAGAGTCTTCTGTTGTTAATATGGAGACACTATATTACAAGACAATATATTAAAGATGTATTATAGGCAGAGGAGAAGAGTAGTATCAAGACAATACATTACAAGTACAAGACAATAGTTTGCATCGTAAATTTCAAAAAGTGCTTCGCACACAAAAGTTTTTACAAACAGACGCTTTTGCACACAGAGACTTTTACACACAGACGCTTTTACACACAGAGGCTTTTACACACAGAGGCTTTACACACAGACGCTTTTACACACAGAGGCTTTTACACACAGAGGCTTTTACACACAGATGCCTTACACACAGA
>Ga0126342_10016747_pt1 | contig 12743 bp, 9 predicted proteins | sample Cyp1metagenome_FD_92528 | JGI IMG/M metagenome (GOLD analysis project Ga0126342, IMG submission 92528) | Coral microbial communities from Lord Howe Island, Old Settlement Bay, Australia - Cyphastrea 1 metagenome | ecosystem: Host-associated > Invertebrates > Cnidaria > Coral ...
CACCCAATCAAGGTCTGGAAAGGTCACCCCTTACCAAGACCAAGAAAGAAAACAGCAATGAATGCTATTTTGGTTCAAGTTTACTTGAGCCAAAATGATAGCATTCATTGAAACACTTAAAGAGGATACATGCACACCCAAGCCTGCCAAACTCAATGCATGGGTATGTATCATATGATATTATAATACATAGATATACCAATAATTACAAATTATTGCAGGAATTGATCAAATGCCACTGACCAATCAAATGCCACTGACCAAATGAAACCAAATGACACCAAATGAAACCAAATGACACCAAATGAAACCAAATGAACAGTTTGCAAGATCGGGATCTGTTTTTTTGACACACAAAATCAGAATCACAGGCTTTTGCCTTTCCATTCGAGGGTTGTTGGCCTCGTAATGCTTCGTTGTGGGCGTCGACTCTTTCGTCCAAGCCAATTCAATGTAAATGCCTGGTCACAAATCTCAAAATGCACGTTTTGAAAACTGCATGTTTGATGACTTTTGACGATTTCTAGATCATTTTTGTAGTTTGTTCTTGATCTTGTGCATAACATCTGTTGAAACGCCGATTTCAAGATGCTCCAAGGACGCCACGCTCAGGCTGAGCCCTCCTCCCACAGCCAAAGCAACGCTACCTGAGCTGATCTGAATCTTGGGGACCCAATTTCCTTCGTGAACTGTGCTGATCAAAACAAAAAATGATCCAACTATATCATGGCTATATCATGGCTATATCCAGCTATACCCATGTCAGATATGTCAGCAAAACCAATGAACTTTAAGGTATCGACCCTCATTCTGGGACACCCGCTTGACATAGGCCCGTGAACCACGGCTGAGGGCAAAACGACAAGGGCTGCGCTGGAAAACTACTGGCTCGCCATTGTCTGGGCCGCAGTAGGCAACGTTTGAATTGTCCAGCAATGCCGAATCTGGGTACGATTCCACCAATCCCTAAAAATCATTAAAAATCTGAATGTATCTGCAACGTCCAAGCAGATTGCATAGAACTAAGCTTCGGACTCTGAAGGCTTTTCAAAAGGGGCCGCTTACCCTGAGCCGGTCTCTTTCAGAACTTGTAATTACACATGGCAGGCATTCGGTCTCTTTCAGAACTTGTAATTACACATGGCAGGCATTAAATTGATGTACGGTTCCCTGGAATGCCGAGCTATGTGGTCAGGCACAAACCTCCGCTTTGCATACTTACAAGCCAGTCTCTCAGGGGGCAGCAAGCGCAGTTGGATTGGAATAGATCCTACTCTCTGGACTCGTCGGAAGGTATCCTCAGCAAACCAAGAACTCTGAAAATGCAGACTCTGACCGTCATCTGACCACTTCTTTCTTCTCTGTCCCAGTCTTTGAAATCAGACTCAACAAAGTACTCAACATGCAACAACCTTTGCATTGAGACCTTGCACTCAGTCCCAAGCCTTGCACACCCATTCACCGGCTATGATTAACTTTGGGCGGCTTTACATGTATTTCTCCGAGTACCGTCTGTGATGTTTGATATGTTAAAAGCTGCGGTGTCAAACAAGCACTCTTTGCACAACATTGCCAAATCTCAACATATTCTAACCTATGACAGTCAACAAAAAGCTGTCTCTCCACTGAATGCCGTGAGTGTTCTGTTGCCTCTGCCTCACTTGATGGCTGTATGTGGCTGTGATTTCACTTTTTGTTCGTCACAATTCTGCAGCTAGCGGTGCCCCACCACCAGCATCGCAAGAGTTGCCGTTTGCCAGCAGCGACTCTGGCACTGGCAATTCCTGAGAGTCCAGAACAAATGGAACCAAAATGAACCAAATGAACCAACAATGACACAGTGTCCTTGGCTCTTATGGCTACAATCTTCAACGCCATATCATCCCGAATCTGAATCTGCCAATCATGTTGCTCTCGAAGTGAACTATCTTGAGATATTGAACTTGAGGTGCTGGCAGCAATGTCAGTTCTCAAGGCTTCCTGCCCGTTCCCCGAGCGATTCAGGTACAGATACCTGAAAACATCCGGCTGCGCTGATCGTCCACTGATGGTGCTTGACATGAAGAAACAGTAGTAGTCATATGGTGATGCAAGGATGAATTCCTCCTCCTCCTCCTCATCCTCATCCTCATCCTCATCCTCATCATCATCAGGATCAGGAGAATCGTTTTGCATTCAAACACTGTACTTTTTGTTCTTCATCACCAAATGAAACGGTGCTGATCTTACCCCTGTGGCAGAAGGCTTGAGTGGCTTGCGCATCTGTTCCAAACTCTGGAATGGAATTCAGTTCCAGCCATCCACCGACATAGCACCTTGGCCCAACCAGGCTTCAACGTTGACTTTGTTTGACACCAGCCACTGCCACAGACTATCACATCACATCACTACATCTTTCATCATCTTTCTATATAGATCCCTCGATGTGCTGTGGCTGGTGGTCTGTGCTCAAAAAGGCCTCCGCCTATCCAATCTAGTGCACATACTGAAATGGGCTGCTCTTGCTTGAATTCTGGTCGGCAAGTGCTGGGCTTCGAGCGCATAGTTCCTGCTCAGCAGAGAGCAATCATTCAAAGTCTCATGAATCAGAAGCCAACTCCATAGTGCTGCGCTGCCAAACAGGTTGCCTTCCACTAGCCACCTGGCAAAGCACTAGTCGTCTGGCCTGCTCAATGGCAAGCCACAGCCAAAACCAGCCAACGGCCTCAGCTACGTTGCTGCAGCCTGGTCAGCAAAAGTCAGCAATGAGGTTAGTTTAATTCATAATCCGTCAATGTCAGATATACTAATTAAACGTCCCAAATTGCCACCTCACTTGCAAACCTTCCAGGTATCTGGCGCCACTCCATCATCGTCAGAATCCTCATCGTCGCTCTCACTGCTTGCTGAATTTGCAGCTGCCACCTCCTTCCAAAATCAACGAAGTTGCAGGCTACGTTGTCGAGGTGCACATGCATCCAAGTAGGCAGCAAACACCTGTCTTGATTTCATGTTTTTTGTTGGATGGAAACCATAGCATAAATTGGCTGAGTGTTGCCAACATGTCTGCTGCAGACTGGAAATTGACACCTGCCAACATGCAATATTCACATACATACATTTACTTGGTACCATCCGCATGAACTGTGCTCACTGGGGAAGTCTCCTCGCAGGCTGGTTTCGCGGTGGTGAACATGTAGGACCATACCTGCCACGGGATCAAAGACTCTCCTTTTGTATTGCTCGAAGCTAGAGAGATACAGCCTGGCACAGCATGCTATCGCATTGAAGTATCACATCGAGAGTTCTCATACATCCGAACGCAATGGCTTGTGCCAGTCAGTCTACGGTCAAAGGTCAAAGCAGGAACAAATGTTTGGACTGCTCAAATTTGAGAAGAATTGTGTCATCAAATGTCATCAGTCATTCAAAGACCATGCCTGATCCATATCAGCCAAGGGGATACCTGCCACACTTCAGGCAATGTGGGGAGGTCACATATTTCCCACCACTGAGTTGCTGACCTCCTCCACAGTCTGACCTCGCGTTTTGGCCATCAGTGCGCTGTGATCAAATCCATGCGCACCACATCCATGCTCGTTTGATCTCGTTTGCAAATTCTACGTCTGGCCAGTCTGAACTTCTCTCTCTCACAATCGAACCAATCCTCCTTCCCTTGCCAAGCCCGCATTGGGTGCAGCTACACGCGCAGCACAACGGTGTCTTGATCTCCACAAATCACAACGCCTGGGTACTCTGTGGACACTTCGTGGTGATTTTGCACCTCCATGCATTTGCTTTGTGGGGCCTTTGGCTTGATGGAACTACACAAGTAAACATGGCCTATCCTGAAACATCACTCTGATCTACACTGACATTGCCCTCTTTGATCTCTTTGTATCTCTATGTCATTGAATCAGTCGGACTGGTCTTCTTCTCAGAATGCAAGAAAAATGAACAAATCGCAAAGTCAAGAGGACAATAGTATGTACATGATGATACGTGCCGATTGTTGATGGTGAAACCATTGTTTTGGTGGTTGAACCTAGCCAACATCAGCTGAGCTGTCTGGCGAATGGGGTATGCCTCGGCAGCTTGCCTCGAGCCATACCTGTGCGGCAACCCTTGTCAGCCTTTCGGCAAGGTGGTGCCACAGCAAGTGCTTGAGCAGTTTTGGAATTTGGTACAATATCAAATGGATTCAAATGGTAAAATACAGTATCTAATACATTCTAATACATTAATCTATGATTCATGGCATCAATGATAATGATATTATATTGTGAACAAGTAGATTAAATTTAGATAACCTAAAATCTATAATGAAATCACAATCCTTGCCTCTCTACAACGGCTCGCAACGAATTCTTTAGCAACTCGAACCTCAAGTCAGAAGAATGTTGACTGGCCCATGCATCTTTGATTTGCCACCAGCGTGACCCAAACCAACTGAATTGCCAGTCACCCATCAGGTCATGTTTTGATGTCCACACCGACCAGAGCTTGACAGGGATGTTTGTTTCAGAAACGTCTGAGTCCCGAACATTATGTAGTTCAAGTACTGGGAGATAAAGGGAAAACGAACCTGGGAATGGAACTGATAGTTCCCTGATTCGAAACGGATCTACACTAGGTTACAATCCACTCGCCCGCAACACAATGACATGCCAAATGCCAATGATATTCAAGTATATTACAATTGTATTACTCTCCATCTCCGTGTATGATTTCTCAGGGTATCTACACGTGTAGACGTAGCAATCAAATGCATTCAAATGCAATTCAGATTTTTTCTACAAGTTCTCCCCCAATCTCCACGTCGCCTGCCCGACGTCTACAATATCAATTGGCGGGCTCCAGCCATAGTGATGCCTTGGATGGCTAACCCACTGAATGGTTTCCATGGTTTTCCAACAAATGAGACCAAAAGCAAACTGTGGTAGTTTCCAGCAGTTTCCCTGCAGGTTCTCAAGTTTTAGTTTTATGGGACTTTGAGGTACATATTAGCATTGGCACATACTCATCCAAGCGCCACCTGCAAAGTGTGGCTGCATCATTAGCAGCGGCTCGCACAACGGTAACCTCAGTGTGGACAATGCCAGTTGTTGCTGCTACTGCGTCTAGTTCTCATGCGATTCATCCTGGGTGCAACATGTGGCTACTCTTGGACATTTTTGACATCTATCTATTGGCCGTCCTGGAAAATACAGAGTAGCAGCGCAGTAGCAGTGCAAAAGGCTGAAACTCCGAGCGCTTGACCGGATCACACTCTGGATTGATAATTGAAGTCGGCGAATCAGGCCTGGAACGCATAGGCCCCAAACCGCTTCGAACAATAAAACGCCATTGCCTAATGCACACATGATTTGTGCTTGCCGAAGAAGGAAGTGTAGAAATCAAACTTCCGACAATATGGACAGATGAGGCAGCAGAGGTGGGAAGAGTCAGAGAAGAGAAGAGAAGAAGGAGATCAGAGAAGATAAAGAGTCAGAATTACAAAGATCAAAGTGCGTGAAAAGGTGCTTGTAGAAAAGTCGCGAAGCATGGTTTTGTGGCTCCGGAGGATCGAAAAGCAGGCTCGCTAAAGCGGCGGGTGCGGAGCCATCTGGGGAGAGGAGATCTGAAAAATTGCTGCGGTTGCGACGCGAAGCAAATTTATCAAATTTGGAAGTCAAAACGCACGAAGCAGACATGTTCGGAGCACTTTTGGAAGTTGAGATGTGGAAAAACTGCACGGCGGTGTGGCGCGAAGCACATTTCGAAGTCAAAATGCGAAAAGCACACCGCGTTCGGACCACTTTTGCACGTTCAGGCGTCGCTTTGCGTGGAAGGCGCAATGGATTTTTGCACCTTGTCAAAAGCGAGTCAAACGTGTGGGTTTTGTACCATGTTCAAAAACGATGGCAGGCATGGGACATTTGAAGAAGATGTACGAAGGATGTGGCAGGCGCAGCACAAGAGACATCTTCATCAGAGATGTTAGGAGGTCAGGGCGCTGATTTCCTGAGAACGGTTGCATTTTGGAGCATCAGATCTTCAGGTTTGATAAGATGATTTTGCGTGACAAGTCCAAAATTCGTGTGACCTGTCCTCACTTTTTCACGGCAGGCGCAGTTTGGATAGATGGAGTGGGAGAATTGCAAAACGCATTGGTACGAGGCCGTCAGCTCTGCACTCAACTTCCCATTTTCGAAGGAAGTCTCGCAGAATTGCTTCGAGTTTTGGACCCGTCAACTATCACTTTTGAAAGAAGCCTCGCAGAGTTTCTTCGTTTCAGATGGATGGATAGACAGACGGATAGATAGATAGATAGATAGATAGGTAGGTAGGTAGGTAGGTAGATAGATAGATAGATAGGTAGGTAGGTAGGTAGATCGATAGATCGATAGAGAGATAGAGAGATAGACAGATAGACAGATAGACAGATAGACAGATAGATAGATAGATCGATAGATAGATAGAACGATAGAAAAGGATAGATAGAAAAGGATAGATAGAAAAGGATAGATAGAAAAGGATAGATAGAAAAGGATAGATAGAAAAGGATAGATAGAAAAGGATTGATAGAAAAGGATAGATAGAAAAGGATAGATAGAAAAGGATAGATAGAAAAGGATAGATAGAAAAGGATAGATAGAAAAGGATAGATAGAAAAGGATAGAAAAGGATAGAAAATATAGGAAAAGATGAGATAAGATTAGATAAGATTAGGATTAGATAAGATTAGGATTAGATAAGATTAGGATTAGATAAGATTAGGATTAGATAAGATTAGGATTAGATAAGATTAGGATTAGAAAAGATTAGATAGGATTAGATAAGATTAGATAGGATTAGATAGGATTAGATAAGATTAGGATTAGATAAGATTAGGATTAGATAAGATTAGGATTAGATAAGATTAGGATTAGATAAGATTAGGATTAGATAAGATTAGGATTAGATAAGATTAGATAAGATTAGATAGGATTAGATAAGATTAGCTAAGATTAGCTAAGATAAGATTAGAGTAGATTAGATTGATAGATAGATAGATCGATCGATGGATCGATCGATCGATAGATAGAGAGATAGAGCGCGCGAGAGAGAGAGAGAGAGAGAGACAGGGAGACACAGAGAGAAGGAGACAAAGACAGATAGAGAGGGAGACTCAGAGCCTCTGCCACCTTTCGTTCGGTCCATCAGCTACAGTTCGCTCTGCCAGCCAGGTGCCGCAACAACCAAACTCTCCTATAGGTTTCCTTCCTATCTTGGAAACTTCCTCCACCGCGTTGTGTGGTACTAGTATAAAAGGCGCTCGGTTCTTGAAACAACCTCCGCTAAAAAGCCTAGGCATGGGTAAAGACAGTAAAGGACGCTCAACCGATGAAACTGTCAAGTATAATACTATAAGATACTATAAGATACTAGACTATAAGACAAAGATTTGTATTGGTATTCCTTTCCAACCTTATCATCACTCGTATCTTACTACGGATTTGCCGACTGGTTTCTTGTTGAGACACACTATATACTATATACCTCCATGCAGCGCTACTCCCAAACATTTCGCATCTGCTGCAAGCAACATGATGTTTGGAGCTTATGCTCACATAATATCAATTATATTATATGATATCTTGAGACCATAGGCACGGCACAAGCTTTAGCTACCCTCCTTTCTGCTTGCTGACTGTTGCATCTGTTGCCCCGTCTTTATTAGGATGCATCTTTTAAGGAAACAACTACTTTTCGCGCCATAGTCACCTGTATTGAAGCTACACCAAGTGAAGGCACATTTTGTTGAAGCAACATCCATTGAAGTCTTGGGGGCATCGAAGACTGAGTACCTAGAGCTCTTCTACTTTGTCGACATCGTGGCTTGATTCGGATACAATTTTTATCAATTTTTGCTCCTGCTGCGTTTGCAGCCAATTTCTTCTACGGCGACCTCGGCTCCATTTTCAAGATCATTGCTGCATTGTTATTGTCATAGTCATATTCATCTGCAAGCTTGAGACTATGCGGGAAGTCTGGTACTTCATCTCCTACCTCTTCTGCTCCTTGGTTTCGCTGGAACGATACATTTTTCTTCTTCGTTGCTCTGTACTGATGGCCCCAGTGCAGGATCAATTATCTCCTTCCTGGTCAACTTTTGGCGACTTGCTCCAGTTCAACGATGCTTCTCCGGCAATTTACTTCTTTTCCTTGGCACCGACTCCTTCTTCAAGATTCTGGATTTTTGCACACTCTACACCAGGCTCAAGACTATGAGGGACGTCTTGCACATCATCTACTACCATGCATTCTCCATTTTTTTGCTGGAACATCATTTCTTCACTCGAAATTGCAGGGGCAACTGCAGTCTTTCTTACCGGTCAAATCAACTCCATCAAGGACCAGCTAAAGCTAAAGTTCGACAGGGTCGCCAATGATGTGCCAGGAGACCACGGTCACTCTTGAATGCCTACTTACTTCTCTTTTGAATTCAACTTTTCTCCAGAGCGAAACTATATAGTGGGCACGAACCCTGCAGTGCGTCACGGGACCTTTCTCCTTCTGGTGTCATTCTCATCTTTTATATTCATTGATATTCATTGGCGATCATTGGCTCTTTTTTTTTCGGTGGTTTGGGTTCCACCCACCTGTAGCTGCTAGCTCATTCCACTGGGTCCCGTGTATCAGGTGCTGGTTAGCACCATATCCGGAAGCTCAGTGACTCCTTTTCTGGATTTAATGCGCTCTTTTGTTTTCAGACTTCTCCCAAATACCGAAGGAATGCTGCTGCGGACGTGTAGTTCCTTGTTAGCTGCATACCGCTGCTGAAAAAAATATTGAGACTACAGAACCAGCTACGAGTACCAGTACAGTTGAACCTTTTCCCGATCAATTAGAGTGCATTGATTCTTGGTTCTATGAAACTCTATGCTGTTGTAAAGCATCCCGTCAGTCTGACCAGGATGGGAAGCACAAGAGATGCCCTCGTAAATCCGACACGATTTGGCAGTTTTTGGTCGCTCCCGTGCCTTGTAATCGACAGGTACTGCGAAGACAGGATGTCTGTCCCAATACGGGCAGTCAAAAACTCGTCCAGAAATCTATTCACCTTGCGCCAAGCAAGGTGAGCGTGTGTGCTTCATTGCATGCACTCAGTGTAGGATTTGATAGAATTGAAAGAATTATGGAAAATATTGGAAAATATTGGAAAATATTGGAAAAATATGAATCCTTCTTGGAAATCTGTTGGCATCCAAAGCTCCAGACCTGGTCGTCAGTGAAAGACTTGTTCGTCCGCACTGCACGGGCACCCCTGAGAACTTCAAGCTCGCTTAAATATGTACAGTATGAGTCGTTCAACTGTCTACTCTATGAGAAAAGTAACCAAAATACGGCAAAGCAGCAGTCCTGACGACATGAAACAGCATGTTGGCATTCTTCCTCTTGATATCCTGAAGTGTCCTTCGAAAGGTGTCCTGCCCAGCAAATGGCCAAGCCAACCGGATTGGTCGTTATTGTTCGCCAGACCATGAGATGATTTGGATGTCATGATGTGGCACAAAAATACCAAATACATCCGAATACATTCAAATATACTGAGAGATACTGTACCAAAGATTCAACATAACATGATTCAACAAAGTGGTGCTATACTTGTTTTCACGACCGGGAGACACACCTTTTCAATCCTTTTGTGCTCAACCAGTTTGAGCCATACGCAGTTGATTCCAGTTCATGATTTGGACACTGGTCCTCATTGTCGTCTTGAGTCAAAGCTCGAAGGCGACGGAAAGCTTCGGCATACAATGAACCTGGGAGAAATCACAGCATGCATCTGAGATTATCTGAGTGTGTCTTTGTGCGGTAATTAAGCAAGAAAAATACATTGGTTGATTGGCTGATTCTTGAATGCGTCTTCAGAATGCCTGACCTTGGAACACTTAGTCATTACATAGTTTATATATCAAAGGTTTGGCTCAGCATCTACAGCAGCCAGAAAGAACTACCAGTAGAATACTATAAAACCTAGAATGATATCAAAAATATCAAACTATGTCAATTTTGTGAAGATCAGACTAATCATGACTAATCACATCAGGCTCTTTGGCCCAAATCCAAGGCACGAATCATCCGCATAGAGGGGTAGCTTTTCCAGTTGGGCAGAGACTGGCATCAAGAGTCAACGATCAGAAGCAGGGCGGGGTTTCACTCGACATGTCCAGGTCTGCGCGCCATTTGTAGATGTGATGTGCTCAACTTCTCAATAAATCAATGGTTTGGGGATGTTTGGGGTAGGAACCCATGAATTTTACCGCCAAGTATAGAGGTTTACTGTAAAAATTGCACCTCAACCAGCTGAACACGTCGAGCATACCGAATTGGCAGCTCCTGCAGCCAGGCCATCTCACCATTTTCACCCTTTAAAGAGCCATGAAAAAAGGATTAAACAACGATCCTTCCAACTGTTCAACTGGCATCGTAGGGAACAGTTGGATCATTTGGAATCAGAAACACCATGAAAAGTCATGAAACAACTGTAAACACTTGGAATCAGCTGGAAATCATTATATGCTAATCACATGACGATGACAATCCATGAGAATCTGTTCTCCATGCCTCCAAAAGAAAGGTCCGCAGGGCAGCGGGATCCGTGAGATGCAGGATTTGTTGAAGTGTCATCTGCGGCTCAAGCAGCAGATGCAGCAGATGCAGCAGTGGCATACGAACACCATCAATGAAGCAACGTCTTTAAAAACAAGCAAAACATATGGAAACATGGCGGGCAAACGGGATGTGGCCGTAGAGCCCGTGCGAAATGCACCATCTCAGACTCCAAAAGCTCTTCAAATCGCTGCTTGGACACCTTGAAACTTTCAAGCAAAGTGCATGGCATCCTGTGTGACAGCAACTTGTGTCAAAAAGTGGTCCATCGTGCTATCATGCAATTCTGCACAAGTTCTTCCATCTAGAAAGGCTTGAAACGCTCTTGATTCTCTGGCATCGCAGTGACTGTAGTGGTAGTCCATCCCTGATCAACGACAAAGGTTCCACGAATCTACGCAGGTGTCCAGGCCTCTACTGTGCCAGGCATCAGTGAACGAGGAGTGAAACTGTGCGATGTTCGCACCGCCGAAAAAGTTGTCGCACACGAAAACGGCCTCATATTATCACTTGGCTCATTGTAAAGTCAAGTTGTTATAGAATATGCTAAAATAATCTAAAATATGCTAGCATGTTTTGCTGCTAGTTTCTTTCAGAACTCAGGATACTACGATACTACAGGATACTCACAGTTTAACTACTGGTATGTCTGATCACGTCTGGTCAGCATTTTCAAAAAACTTTGTGTTTGGATGGTATGGTTCAGGGACCAGGGATCTGTCATCAAGAAAAAGACGTTCGACTCCAGTCACCCGAAACGATGACATGTCGTCACAGCAGAGCGCCTAAATGCAAGGCGGCCATCGCGGACCTCGACCAAAAACCCAAGCAGACTCACTCAGGCAGTTTCACCACGAAAATCATGGCAAACCTCACTGGCTCGCACAATTTATATTGCCATTGTGAACCAAGATGAACCAAGCCTGCCGGTTTACGTGGCGCAGTGTAGCACATCTGCTTGCCAAGCGCTTCATTGAAGCGGCATGCAGAATTTTTCAGGACTTTACAAAGTTGAAAAGGTCGGAAAACATGGAAACACGTTCTGCTACATTTCATAAATGCACGTCCACTCCTACAAGTAACAATCTTGGCTTCTGTTTCTGGACTCCTTGAAAGGTTCACAATGTTGCTGATCTCCAGCAGTCAAAACGTTCAGTAGCAAGTGAAGAAGCCTTGAGATTTCCTTCCATGGCCATTTGCGTCTCCACATGATCAACCCCAAACAGCCAAGTTCCCACTACTGCTTGCACGGGCAAGCATGCTGACGAGACAGCGTCGGCAAAATCTGGCATTGTCTGTGCATGTCGATGTGTTGCAACAGTTGCCTGAAACACATGTCATAATAATTAATCAATTAAATTGTTGCAGACTATTACTTACAAAATATGTATTGCATGTATTCAATCAACATCAATTCCAATCGTACATTGTTCTGCACAGGTTGCAAAGTCTGAATTGATATCCGATACAGTTTCAATTGATCCTGACCAAGCGCTTTGGCCATGTTCAACTTTGGTGCAAAGAGTACGATCACAAGTCCGTCACCAGGAAAATGTTCTGATGCTTTTCTCAACATGTTTGATCGACTTCCGTCGAGTCTGTGACAGAGCGCGAAGCTTTGATTAAGCATTGAATTAACGGACCTATAAATCGCCGGCAAAGTACTCCATCCGTTACAATTGAGCTGTGGCAAGCTTGCCAAAGCTCAGGAGCATCAACGGATCAAGTACAGCATGCAATGGTCTTCATGCATCCGTCGATGCAGACATGGCTAAAAAATCAAATATAATACAAGAATATACAAGATAATGCAAGCATTCCTTTGTGCTCGCAAGCGATGAAGCTGGGTTGTGTCAGCTCCATTCATTATCCTCTTCCACGCGGGAAAGCACTGGATGCTGCGGAACATGCCTTGCAATGCAGCCCCACTTGTCGACGCAAAGATTTGAGAAGAGCCAGCCACCATCGCTATTAATGTTAGCTGCATAATAGTAAACCCCCCGCCCCCCCTAAATAAAATAATTTTGGAGGAAAATCCAGGGGGGGTCAGCATTCCAATAGTAAAGTCTTGGAACCTTATGGCTGGGATGGAGGCGAAGGAGGAGGACGAGGAGGAGGAGGAGAAG
>Ga0126342_10016748_pt1 | contig 12742 bp, 9 predicted proteins | sample Cyp1metagenome_FD_92528 | JGI IMG/M metagenome (GOLD analysis project Ga0126342, IMG submission 92528) | Coral microbial communities from Lord Howe Island, Old Settlement Bay, Australia - Cyphastrea 1 metagenome | ecosystem: Host-associated > Invertebrates > Cnidaria > Coral ...
ATGATACATATATGATATATATATATGATATATATATGTGAATATATATGATATATATGTGAATATATATGATATATATATGATATATATGACATATATGATATACATATGATATACATGATCTATCATATATATATATAGATGATACACATGATATCTGTATATGACATACATGATATATGTATATGACATACAATATATATATGTATATAATATGATATATGATATGATGTATGATACATGTGATAAAATATAAAAATCTCGCTGGCGCGCGCAGAATGGCCAGCAGTACCGGGTACCCCGATCCCTTGAAGCTCTCATTGGGCGAAACCCCAAAATAAGTGGAGAAACGACTTGCAAACTTGGAGGTGACATGTTTTTTCACAACTGCATATAAGTTTACGGGGGGGGGGTAGCTGCATCATGTTATGTCCAATGTTGGCACCCCAGACAGATTGGACTGGTGCTGCGCTGCACTCAGGACTCCAATGAATCAGCTATTTGACCTGCAGAATGATCATTGGTGTGATATTGCTGGGGAAATCTGCAGGAAATCCGTTTATACCCAAACATCGGGTTTTCCTAATGAATCCAATGAAGTGACTTTTGAAGGTCTCAGACCTTGTGAATACCAACCATGTATATAGTCCTTTGTAGCAGATCGCTGGATAGCCTGGATAGCCTACATTTTCTGAACATTCCGATTTTCGATCATTATCAAGTCTTTCTCGTTTTGATTCAGCTTCTGCAAAGTTGCGATGATTGTGGAGGGGTCGCTGTTTTTCCAAGCACCTCATCTGCAAAGCAACTCAAGACCAAACCCACATGGATGCTAAGCATTCAACTGAAATACCACACCTGCGATCCGCTGCAAACACAACTGCAGGTGTTCAAGTTGGGCGCAAAGATACGCCAGCTGTCAATGATCATACGCCATGTTAAAAAAAAGGGGTGGGGTCTCCGGATGAAACCCGCTGGTTTTCCAGCTCCCAATGCCAGCGCATGGGGTTGCTTTGTCAGGAGCCAGAACGTGCAGGCTGGATGCGAAGGAAGGATCGTTCTGGGGGATTTTTCCGGACCCATTTTGTGTAGAGAATCTCAACATATCTCAACCATTCTGGAATTTTTGGGTGGATTGTTTGGTGGATTCTTAGGCAACCCCTGGCCCGGCCAGGGGATGCATGGGGATGTTGAGAGGGCAACCAGGGCAACCAGGGCAAGCAGTTGGTTGTTGGAAGCGTTCTTCTACTGATTTGCCCAAGCAAAATATACCATCTTTTGTGGGTTCCCTAACCTTTTGACAACCACATCACATTGGAGTCCAGGGACTGACTCAGATGGCTGAAACAGGTTTTTCGGGATGAACATGCTTAAGTTTAGCCTCATGGGAATTTGAAGTCCAGTCTGAAGATTGAAGGGTTGCTGGGCTGCTTGCTACTTGCTTGTCCTAGCATCCACCTCATTTTTCAATATTTTTGTCTCCGCTGGTGGATTGGAATCCCGGCAGCCACAGCTAGTGAACCAACTCTGGGTCACTTGCATTTGAATTTCAAGCACGACTGGTAGAATCACTAGTAGGCCTAGTGGGCATGTAATGGTGGGCTCCTGGCTAAGTGGTTTACAACCCAACGAAAAACATACAAGGGGCAGTTGCTTTCTCTTGCTTCACTGAAATTCTGTGTTTGGTAGCATCTCTGAGCCGTGACAAACAGGTGTGCAAAAACGTCGGCGTTTGTGGCGAAAGGCACCCGATGGTGGGATTTCCCCAAGCTTTATTTTTGTGTGGGGGCCCTTCCTCACATTAACATGTCCATCCCCCACTTGGGTTCGTTTTGGCCCCTTTTTTGTTTAGAGACCCTTTGGACATTACAGGAATCGTAGGTTTGTTGATTTCCGTCGTTCCCGAGCGGCTGCCAGACCGGTCCACCAGCCCCAATCTGCAGGGATCCCAGGGTTGACCAGAATGGGATATGGGTTTATCTGAAAATAGGGTACCTCTAAATCCATTGGTGAATCATCATTTTCCCTACAACAAGTGTCATTTGGGGGACTATTTTCAGACAGACCCATATATTATCATATATTCGATGATATTTGCAGCTAGAAAACACCAGGTATAACCTTTTAGTATCACCATTTTTTTTTGACATTGGTTTTATGATACAAAAAACGGTGTTTCGTCCAAGGTCACGAGCGCATTGAGGGATGGCTGCCCTGCATGCTGGCGCGGAGCCGTGGCAACTTTTTGACGGTCATGGGTATGGGGGCTATTTTTTGATGCGGAAAATGAAGATGATGATTGTTGGCTGATGATTATAGTTGATGTAACTATAATGATTGTTGGATCATCTATAATAGTTGATATGATATATGACTATAATGATGTTGAAGCAGCGGATGTCGTTTTTTTTTTTTCTCGCCCCGAAATGGGAGTACGACTCATGACAGTTTTGGTCAAAAAAAGCCTCTGGTAATTCAACATGGCAATTGGAAATCTGGTGACTTTTTGATTGTCAGCGGAATTTTCCACGGAGTTTCCATTTCAGCAACACGTTTCTAGAGAGTGCATCGCCATTCGTCTAGAATATTGTGGGTGACATCATCATCTTTGTTGCTGAATTCCTCTTTTTTTGCTTGAATGGTGAATCACTGGTGAATCCAATGTTTTACTGTAGTTCTTTCGTCCCAATTTAATTTCTTGTTGCTTAAATCCTCGAATTTACATGGCTCTGACTCTAATCCCTCTAATCCCTGAAAACTTCTCATGTCTTATCTTCCCATGTGTGTGATGGTTAGCAAGGTGCATCATTCCAAACATGGCTGATTTCCGAGCTGGTGAAATCCACGATTTCGGATGGTTGAATCCACCCTCTCTTGATGCTAAGGTCCCACTCTCCCAATCTCTGGAGAGTAAAAAGCCACCGATTTCTGCTGAACTCCTGGGTTTTCCTAGGTGAATTCAGCATTTTCCTCGGTCTCCCTATTTTTCAGGGTGAAAAGTTGACATCTTCCCAGGCCGCAGCCTTACCACGCCTCTCCGGCGCCTTGGTCAAGGACCACCGGGGCCTTTCCGTGCTGCCGGAGCCCAGGATGTCGCTGCTGTCGGGACGGGGTGAAATCATAGGGATGTGGGTCGAAAAAATGGGTGATGTATATTTTTTGTGGGGTGGAAAAGAAAGTGGCTTGAAACAAACATGTCGACATCTGGTGAGATTGGCAGTTTCTGTTGATTTTTTGTGAGGTCTTGGTTGGATTGTGAGATTCTGATGGTGTTTCCATCGCATAATTTTGAAGCTCCTGTACAATCCATCTATTGGTGGTTGAGTTCCACACATGTTGATCTGGCATCTTTCTTATTTGGATTGTATGCTGGGTTGATTGTTGGATATTGATGGTGAGTATTCCCATTGACAAAGAGAGCTTGTTATCATTGATGTGGGTAAATTATAACAACGGAAATGATAGTTATGATAGTTAGTACGGATTAGCAAGGATAACTATCCCAAAAGAGCCGAACATTTCAGGTGAGTGAAGAATTTTCTAATTTCCGAGTGATTTTTCGGGTGTCACATCCCCATTTCGAAGCCAAAAAATCTGCGTCGCTAATCGAGGCCCCACCCACATCGTATGGAGCAGAAGATCTTGACCAATGGGCAGTGCCACGGCGGCGAATGGATTGGACTCGGTGGGGTCCCTCCCATTGGGGGTATGACTCGTGTCAGGGGTTTAGGGATTCCACCCACACAGTTAGTTGGCACCGAAAAACCATGTGTGCAATAAAAAATCTTACTTTTGCTTAGCTTCTCATAGCAGCTATCGGCTTTCGCGCTGTTGTGCGAAAGCCGCAGGGAACTTTCGCTACTGGAATCAGAGCATATTTTTCTTTTTTTGGAGATTTTCTTGGTGTTTGTTCGGACATGTACTGACCATGGATTTCTCTGGTGCTGGGAACTGCACATCATTGCCGGGATGAGCGTTCGGCATCGAGAGCTGACCCAGCCTGACAGCCCGCAAGCAAAATTTCAACGAGAGAATGCACGCACCAAAAGAACAGTTCGGCAAAACATGATATCTTACCAGGTATTACCACTATTATCCCATCTCCGTGAAAGACTCCAAAAAATCTAGTAACCCCCGAAAAGGATCTAAATCTAAAGGGTAGGAAAGTAAAACACTAGGGGTTGCAATAGATCCATTGTTGCCATAACTCTTCACTTCCCCTGCCGGATTGCCGCGAGCCATGTCATGGTGCGACACCGGGTGTTGCCACGAGCAGCTCGATGGGACTTCAGAACTCCGGAAACTCCGGAATTTTGGGGATGCAAAAAAGATCAAAAAAGACTATGATTGCCATGCTGATATAAGTACATCGAAAAACCAGAACAGCTGGTCATATGTCAGTAATGGATAGTAATGGCCAATGTCTCCATTTGGATGGGTGAAGTCCCCATTGGGATTATGGATCCATGGCGAAGCCGATCACTTTCCTTTGCGGCTTTCCCCGTTGTTTTCCATAGTGACTAGGACAGTGGAGGGTAACTCTAAGTCGGCCAACTTCCATCTAGCCTTAATGTGTATGCCAACTGCTGTATTGCTTGCCAAATTGAGCGATATTTTCCAAAGGGGACTATAGTTGGCTGTTTTGGGAATCAAGTTTAATTTTAGTATACTAATGATATACAAAAATTCGCCATAGCGGATATACTAACTATTGATCCCTCAATCTTACTATTACAGTAAATACTAGGTCAACTCCCGTAGTCATACTGTAGCAGTATCTTCCCCGCAGGAGACCATCGGTCTATAGCTATACACTATTCTAATTTGATACTACTGAAGGTAACATACCAAAAACTTGGCACACCTAAGTCGTATCATAATGATTCGAGATGTTATATTAAAACAAATACCTAATTACTAATCATTGAAAACATAGTATAGTTGGAGGTATCTACATGTATATCTCATGCAGCAATCACGACTACATGGGTAACCATTGGGAGAACCGAGGAACACCACCTCCCAGCCGCACGAGTTCAGGCCCCATTGGTCCAGGGGGAATAGCCTGCAAAAACGGGAGGACTAGGAGCACTAAAGGTGGACAGGTTACTAGCTTAAAACATGTTGAGATCATGCAGAGATTCTTCCGAATTGATTGGTTTTGGATGAAGCACCAGCCATTTTGATGGGGAAAATCCATGATTTCATCTTTCCTGGAGGCCTGGATTCCCTGGATGGCCCCCAACCTCAGCTCCGCCAGGAAGGCCTTTAGCCGCAGCGCGGGGGACTTTATCCCTGACTTAGACGAGCTGGTGCCCGATGAGGGACAGGCGGCTCATTTTCTCTGACGAATGGTGGATTTTTTTGCGATGTTTTGATGTTGGATAGGACAGAATACATTTCCTCAAGCGAGTTCCTGAACATTGAACAGTCGTGCATGTCTCATGGGTATTGATTGTTGTCTCGCTGGGAACACAAGTGCCCAGTGCGTCATGTGTACACAGGGAACTAAAAGGGAATTTATGAACAAAAACTGAGGATCTTTTTTTGGATACCCACTTTGGACATGCTCACGTAGGTAGGTTGTACTCCCAATTCTGCTAGTGATGCACGTTTTTTTTTGGTTTAGGTTATTTGGTTCTATATACCATGTTATGTACCTATATTGACCCATATTTGTTGTGCCTCAACGGATATATACCCATAAGGTAATCTCCCATTCACAGTTAGATCTCCATATGATTGATGTTTGACCCACCACTTTTCCAAAGGTCAAATTCCCATTTGTTGATGTCTTACCATTGGTTACTTAGTGCATACCCTTGTATTTGGATGTCAATTCACCATGGTTTCCCCCAAAATGTTCCATAAGTATCAATCCATTGATGGTGACAGCCATTGATAGCCACATTTTCAAACATCGAAAGCTGTCAATGTTTCTAGCCATTGATAGCCATTGACAGCCATTGATAGCCATTGGTAATTTAACATAGCTATTGAAAATGGCCATAGAAATAGTGGATTTTCCCATTGAAAATGGTGGATCTTTCCATAGTTATGTTAGTTTACCAGAGGGTAGATGATAGATCCTATATCAAGACATCCTATATACGACGTATATATAATCACATCATTACTAATACATATGTATATACTGTATATAGCCATTGATGTTTTTTTCCACTTTTCCAAAGCCGAAGAAAAATGGTGACATCAACGTTGGTGCTCTGCCCGCTAGCGCGAGGCGACCCCTGCCGTGGAACGAGGCACAAACGTATATCTCTTACGCATCTCTAGTCATCAACGTATATCAATATAATGTCAATGTAATATATATATATTCAATGGATTGGTTTAAGGGAAAATATACAGGAAACCATAGATTTTCCAATTAAATATGGGGCTTTCCTGTAAATTTTCCCTTAAACCAATCCATTGAATATATATATATATATATAATGAGATATATAATAATATATATGATAATATATATGATAACAATAATAACAATAACAATACTAATAATAATAACAATAACAATACTAATTAATACTACTAATAATAATAACAATAATAATAATGATTATAATAATAGTAGTAATAATAATAAGAATAATAATTAATAACAATAATAATTACTACTACTACTACTACTACTAATAATAATAATAATAATAATATATATATATATATAAAGATAATATATATACACATACATACATGAATTATCGATATCAGTGAATGGACAGCTTCACTCCATTTCTTCTCCCAATCGCGTTGCGCCGCAGCGCCGCAGTTGCGCAACGCTTGGACTCCTTGGTGGTCTCTCCCGTGTCCAGCGGTTTGACCGGGTGCGGTGGCTGCGATGGCAGCTGGGGCATGGGGATGTCACGGATGTCATCAACATGTCATCAACATAACCATGGAAAGATCCGCCATTTTTAATGGGAAAATCCACTATTTCTATGGCCATTTTCAATAGCTATGTTAAATTACCAGAGGGTAGTAGCAAGTTGTACTAATAAACGATGAAAAAATAATGATAGATAGTTGAGAGTTACTGTATCTGAATAAACGATGATATGTAAATGTACCTTAATAATGGTAGATAGTTAAGAGTTAAATCGATCATCTAGTTTTTAGATAAGAGTGATTGATAGAATACTGGAAGAGTAGTGACAGTAGTACTAATTACACAAGTATCATAGTCATATTTGCTATGATTTATGATCTATGAAGTGCTATGATGGTCATTGTTGAAGTTATCGATAGGAATAGTCAATAATGATAGTATATAGTAATAGTGGTCATGCTAGGGTAATGATAATAGTCATTAATTGTCATAAGAAGTCAAACGTCGCTAGTAGTCATCATTATCCACACCTTTATTTATGATACAAATATGTCATTAGGATTTTTGCAATACCAATAGTGGTAGTTGATATTGTTAATGATCATCATCCTGTAGAACAAGAACCAACAATAAGAACCATGATGATGATCATCAGCACAGGAATACCAAATGACAAGTGCAAACATAAATATGATAACACTGTCAGCAAAAGGATGACAAACAATTATCGATATGATCTTACCATAATCATCAAGACTTATCAATTAGCGAGTAGTCCCATTCCTCTAATATTGAATATGGTTTTCAAATGGCTGGTTTCCATGAATCACTAACCCCTAGCAATTAGTAGTTGGAATCCCTACTCATGGAATTTTGAAGCAGTTAACACCATTTAACATCCCATGGCTTTTAGGTTTATATACTATTGGAATCCAACATGAAAAATGATGGCTCGTTTCAATCTGAAATCCCTACCAACATTAGTATTAGTATTTGGAATCCCTACCAACATTAGTATAGTAAACACCACACAGAAGCCATGGCTTTTTCTGGCGGTCTGGTGCCAGATATCTTCCCGCAGGAAGGGAACCCGCGACGAGAAGTTGCTGGAGATGGTGCATCTCAACGGCCAGGTCGAGGCGCACGTGGCCCTTTGGGATGTAGATGATAGATCCGATTATCAAGACATCCTATATTAACGACGTATATATAATAACATCATTACTAATACATATGTATATACTGTATATATATAGACATAAATAATGAACAGTTCCTTATCATGATATGATTTACAGTGATGATTTATATATTTGTTCGATGTCGTTCACATATGTCAAATATCTGTAAATCGTTTTGTGTTCTGAACTGGGTGTTTAGATACTGAAAGACTGCATGGCCAAGATTGAAGGTCTTGCAAGACTCTCTTCTCCTAATTCTATCCCTTCTCCACTCCTCATTCTATCCCTTCTCCAGGCAATGACCTCTGAGAGAAACTCACAGGGGCAAGCGCATATTTCTCTCATGCGCTTCTTGAACGATTCTGGCCTGAGATCGGTTATTGATATCTACCATGGGGTAAGCTGTTATAAGATGTGGAAATTCCACTAGTTGTAGATTCCTTTCTAAAGGAAACAGTGAAACAGTGAAACCTAGATTGATTAGATTGCTTTCTTAAGGAAACCCTGGGTTTTCCACATCTATGTCAGTTCACCCCACTTTTGAAAGGTCAAGCCCCTCGTCGCCTCAGGGCTATTGGAGGTTGATGCCTGATGGACGTCCGGTGGGCACCATCAAGGGCTCAAGGATTGCCACGTGGCAGAGAAAAACTGGGGAGTTCACCAACGAAAAATGGGGATTGAGATGGATTTTACCAGTAACAAATGGTGATTGAACCAACACAATTCGATAATTATTATGGTTTTTACCAATAAACAATGGTGATTGAAGCAACACACTTGGGTCATTTTTATGTTTTTTTTACCAGTAAAAATGGTCATTTTACTCAACAACAATGGCAATTTACAGTTGATTTACGCGAGCAAACTTGGTTTTATGAAGCCAGCCCTAGATATATCTACCACAAACTCAAGTGAACCTGATGATCAGCCAACTGATGTAGCCACCTTCTGCAGATTCGAGGTCTGGGACAGCAACTACGAGGCCAATGAGCCCTGTGCCCTGCAGTTCCTGGGTGTCTTGGTCGATTTGAAGGAAAGTTCAGGTCGATCTATGATATATCTATGATATCGGTATATATATATAGAATAGACATTAAAAATAAGCTTCAGTGGTATCCCCAACAGCTGCAACGATTAATGTTTACAAATCTTTCTGAAGCGTGCTGCGAAGCCAAGCGTTGGAAACACCTGTTGAACCTGACCTGGCTCTGCACCAAAGCATCCCGGAACCTTCTCCGGAACCTTCTCCAGAAAAGCCTCCCAGACCTTCTCCAGAACCTTCTCCGGAACCCTGAACCTCCCAGACCTTCTTCGGAACCTTCTTCGGAACCCTGTTGAACCTGACCTGGTTTTCCACCAAAGCGTCTCGGAACCATCTCCGGAACCTTCTTCGGAACCCTGTTGAAGCTGACCTGGCTCTGCACCAAAGCCTCTCAGACCTTCACCGGAACCTTCTGTGGAACCCTGTTGAACCTGACATGGCTTTGCACCAAAGCCTCAGACCTTGACCGGAACCTTCGGAACTTTCTCCGGAACCTCGTTGAACCTGACCCGGCGCCTGCACCAAAGCACGCCGGAGCTATTCTGGGCTGAAGACCCCATTAGCTTACGCTGTTGGGGAAAAATATGGAGGGTTGAATTTTGAACTCTTTCCACTTTGCTCTGACATGTTGATCCCTGGTTGGAGGGCGGTTCTAATATTGAGTCAGGGATGATATTTATCCAACAAAAAATATGGGGATTTCACGGTTGACGCACAGGATTTTGAGTGGTGATTTCCTTGAGAAGGGGTGAGATTCAATATTTTTGAATTGCGATGGTATAACTCCAAATAGATTATTTTGCTGGGCTGGGGGATGATATTTTAGCCGTTTGAGGAAGTGACCCATCCAAGGGCAGATTTTGGCCAATAAAAATTGTGATCAAATGAATCGAACTGCTCTCAAAAGTCAGTTTTCATCCTACCAAAGTTGTTTTCAACAAAGATGGCCGAATTTGTCGAGTTGGTACCCTTTGGTGCGTCTCCTAGCGCTTGACTCAGCTGAGGTCGAGGGGTGATGATGGTTCTGGATGGGCAAACCTTTCATGGTACCCTGATGCTGCGGAGCCCCGATGACTCAGATTGGCGGAGGGAAAAACATGGCCGGGCATTTTTTGGGATGGTTACACAATAGAAATACTTAGAACTAGACTTGGAAATGAGCAATTGCCCAGTTTAGACGGGTTGGTTCGTTGTTGTTTTGTTCTCCCTGAGATCTCAAAGATTCTTTGGCTGTAGCGTGGGCTGATCGTTTTTGGATGTTTTTGGTACAGTTGAGGTGGCACCCCGGTGATACACTGGAACGATGGAGAGGCAGGGAGAAGGGTAGGAGGTTGCGATGAAAAATGGTCACAACATGGGGAGAAACACTCCAACTTTGGGACAAAATAGAAGGGACACTCCAAAATTCCATCTTTATTGGGTTTGGCTGAAATAGTGCACCCCATATATCAATTGGTTAGTCGGCATGTTTCCTACTAATATAGCCATGAGAAAGGTATATCCCATTGACCAAGCCATTGGGAGAAGAAACCGAGGCCCGTGCTGCTGAGGTTTGGTACAGGTCTGACAACACGGAGTGCTGTCGACTGTGGCTTGGTCGGTAAAGGCTGGAGATGATGAAATCACGCCTATTTTTCTGTGATTCTGACAGGTCTTTCTAATGGTCTAGATCACAGCATGTGACATTTATATTACATTTATGACGTACTGCAACCAGGGATTCAGGTTTGGGTTTCTTTTTTGGTTCTGAGGCAAGGCCTTTGTTTTTGTTGTCATTTTGCCGCTGAAGTCAGGGGATAGAAGATACAGTTTCAGTAAAGTTGATTGCGGAAAAAAAACAGACACACCATTTGGCCATGAACACTTCTCCTTTCTAGCTGCCACCTCCATGGTTTTTCCGTTTTTTTTTAAAATATGTTTTCTTGAATAGGCAAACATAGTTCGAAGAATTGGTTTCCGAGTCCAAAGGGCCAGATCTTGTTTGGTGTTGGGATCGGTTTGCTGATTCTTTTGGCAACGATCCGAGGTCCGGCTAGTCAATGCTGCATCCTCGTCACTATAGGAGCATCGACACTGCGACGTGGAGATATTGCAGGGTTGAAATTTAAGGGAAGATTTTCCCCAAAAAAGTTGATTTGCAAGATTTGTAGGTAAATGTCCCATGACATCCCATGACATCCCATGACATCCCATGACATCCCATGACATCCCATGACATCCCATGACTTCCCAAAAAATGGCAGAATGATCTTCAGATATCTTCAGATATCTTCACATTCATCCCGCGGGTCCCACGTTTGCCCTGAGCCTTGGGAGAACAGATGACTCCATGGCATCCTTGAAAAATGTTAGCAGCTTCAGGATGCTCCAAATGAGAAAATTGTCTGTAATTGATGTGAGTTGAGTATCACTTTCCATTTAAGATGAATTTGAAATATTGAGGTATAAAATGGTATAGTATAAACATATCCAAGTTTCCTTATTTGTTTTGGAACCCAATTTTTATGAATTCTCCCAGGTAGCTCACCATACTCGATTTCAACAGGCTCCGACCTGCCAAGCAGGGCGGGACCCTCCCGGCTGTCGTTTGTGTCCTGGTGTCCAAATCAATGGCTGTGGCAGCTAAGGGACCCAAAAGAATGTGGTGCTTTTCTTGGTGTTGCACAAGAATCCAGTCACTTTTTTTTCTTCCCCCGTGAGGTCGATTTTTTTTTCCCATCTTGAAATTTTTGACCAACTCAATCCCCAAATTTTGGGACTTCTGTATGAAGTTTTGACACTTCCAGAGTGCCTTCTGTCCCCCGGTGGATCCTTTCGGTGATCCTTCGGTGGTTTTACCAGAGTCTGTTCGGTGAATCTGAGATAGGAATGCGACTGTTGATACATGGATCAAACAGCGACATTTGAGGACTAGCACAAAAAATATTCATGTTCATCTGGATAAAAAGTGGAGTTTATTCACGGATTTGTTGATTGGCAGCTTCCCAATCCTTCCCAATCCACACATCGTGGCTTACCGGGTTTGAAAAAATCTGCGAACACCCCACAATCCACAGAGATGGCAAAACCAGTGGCTGCTTGCCGACTCTGTTTTGGACGCCCCGCCGGCCCAGTCACAGATGCAGAGGATCCAAGTTCGAACGTCTCACAGATTTCGTTTACGCATTTTACGCGGCCCGAAAGTGTCGAAAGTTTCTGCAGGGATGATTTCGAATGTGAGAAGCAAAAATAAAAAAGAACCGCTTCGAATGTTACTATGACAATTTCACTCTGTGCATGAACTGACAATGTGAATTTCAGCTGAGTTTTAAAAACTGCAACGTCCCTGGTCCACGTCCCGATGATCTTCAGTGGCACCAATCAAGCCTGCAACTCGAGCAATGAACAAGGCCCGCATCAAAACGTAGAAGTGATCTGAATGACCACATATGTTTGCAAAATGTATGTCAGCATTGATCTATTCAATTCTATGATATATATATATAAAGTATAAAGATACATACACACACACACTGTATATATATACATACACACACACTTTACACACATATATATATAATGTATATATATATATAATGTATATATATAATGTATATATATAATGTATATATATAATGTATATATATATAATGTATATATATAATGTATATATATATAATGTATATA
>Ga0126342_10016749_pt1 | contig 12742 bp, 9 predicted proteins | sample Cyp1metagenome_FD_92528 | JGI IMG/M metagenome (GOLD analysis project Ga0126342, IMG submission 92528) | Coral microbial communities from Lord Howe Island, Old Settlement Bay, Australia - Cyphastrea 1 metagenome | ecosystem: Host-associated > Invertebrates > Cnidaria > Coral ...
ATATTAAATATATTCTATATATAATATATATTATATAGATTATTTATATTATATATATATTGTATATATTATATATATTATATTATCTATATTATATATATTATATAAATTGTTTATTTATATTACATTCTATTTAATATATATATATATATATAATTTTAATTATTTATATCATATATATTTTATATATCATATATATATATATATTATCATTTTTTTAAAAAAAACACATATTTTCTTATATATATATTTAATACATGTATATTAATTAGATATTATATAACATTTATTATGTTACACAAAAATTGTTTATACATATATTTATATATCATTTACGTACTGGTTGCATCCCCGCATTTCACGGTGGTGAAATCGCCAACTTTTCAACCTTTTTTACACGTTTTTTGTGGCATCGTTCTAAGGGTTTCTTATGATCTAGCGGGTGAGCGATGTTTGTTTTTGAAGGTGGGGGCACCAGCTGGTTTTGATGGACAAAAAAAACAGGGATAAATTTTGATGAATAGTTGGTGAATGGTTGGTGAATGGATGAATATATCATCGCAAACCATGAAAAAAACGGAACCATGGATTTCATAAAAACTTTCAGTCCTATGTTCTGACAAAATTTTTCCCACCCGGCTCCATCAACTCGGCTAGAATCATCCGTTGACAACTGTCCCAGCTATAATTTCTCCATTTAGTTCAGGGATTTTCCATTGGTGGTGCCCTCCCAGTGATGGAAGTGTTGGTTGAAAAAAACCATAGGAACTAGTTCGATGTTTTGAAACGTAGTTACCCTCTGGTAAACATGCAAGAAACTATGGAAAATCACCATGCTATCAATATTGATGGGTAATTTTTAATCACCATCTTCAATAGCAAACTGTAACAAATTACCAGAGGGTAACAAGGTGGTGCCCCCCAGTTATAAATTGGTTATAATCACCATTAACAATAGATATATCACCTGTAAACCATAGTTATTAGAGTTATAAATGTCCTTAGCTAATTATGGGCCACCACCTCGTTGCCACGTAAACGTCACCTGTGGAAGTGCTGGGTGGGCACTTCCCAAACTGCAGTGAGGCAACCTCCTTCCAGACGAAAGATGTCTTCTGTCCCGGAAGGAAATGGGGGGGGTCTTAAGATGTCTTAACTTCCTTTAAAAATGACAATATGATAATATGATGGTTGTATAATTGGATGGATCCTAGGATTTTTGACTTCTGTGGTTAATAACTAGCGTACTATCCATTAATGTTGGTAAAACAGTAAGAAACCAGCCTCAATTTCACCAAAAAAAGTAGGTGGTTTATATAAACCATTCCCAGGAAAATGGGTGGTTTATCAGTATTAACCATCCAGCTGGATTTGCGAGTTCCTTGGGAATTTCCGGAGCAACTCGAAGAAAATGCTTGGTTTGAATGCAGGAAAGCAATTGTTTCGGGGTTTAATAGTCAAATGGGTATGGGATCAATACCTATAAGTACCATTTTTAGTGGGATGAACATCCATTTACCAGCTATTTTGGGGTTCACCAGGGGTACCAGGGTTTTGACCCATCCCCAAATGTATATCTGGAGATGAATGGATATGATTTCAATCATGGGAGCGCGTTCTACAGCGTTGAGTTGGGGATGACAGTGGGTTTGGCATCAGTTCATCATGCTTCAGATTTTCGTGGTCACAATCAGCATACCCTCTGGTAATTTAACATAGCTATAGAAAATCACCATTTTTAATGGGAAAATCCACTATAAATGGCCATTTCCAATAGCTATGTTAGTTTACCAGAGGGTAATTATATGAATCCATGTAGGATTTACAGCTTCATCTTGATCTTCATCTTGTCATCCATTCATCATTCATTCATTGTTTGGAACACTATCATCCTGATGCTGACCTGGTTTTGTTTGCATGTAAATCCCATGTTTGAGTTGTTAAGCACATAAAACATGTTCTTGTAACCGCCTCCTTTTCAATGGTTGAACCCCCAATTGAACTGGAACTTTAACGGCTAAGTCCTCAATATTATACAACGATAATCTCTGGATTTTATCAGTTATATCTCTGTGAATGATAGTTATATTAGATATTACCATATTGATATCACCTATCAGTTGCCATTTCTCAATGTCTTTGGATGCTTAAACACCTTAAAACCAAAAAGACTGGTGATTATTCATTCATATTTTATGAGTATAAAGCAATCATTATTCCATTATTATCCCTATAGTATGTATGACCCATAGCCATTGATCTCCACAAAAAACCACCACAATCATCCCATTCGTACCCCATTTGTTTTTGCATCAACTATACGTAGATACATCTACCAGAAAGCATATAGTTAACCATTATATATCATCTATATCTCATGAAATTTCCATGAATATCCCATATTCCAGTTATCATTGAATATCCCATATCCCATTCATATTATATTCAATCTATATACCATGTTAACCATTATCATAAAAAAATATATATTCATCATAATATATATATATATATATATATACATTATACATCATCATATATATATATATTTATTTATCATAATATATATATATATATATATATTATCATCGTGGTGAATAATATTATCATTATATTAACATTATATTAGTTGTTAACCATTATCGTTATTGATCTAATGTTAAACATTTTTTGAAATTATATCATATTATATCATACTATCGTTATTGATATACCATTACAATACCAATATCGTTAAATCAATGTTTAAGGTTTAAACATTATATTATATGATATTTTCCATGAATATTCCATATTCCATGATATTTCCATTGTATCCTTATGAAATATCACCATTTTTTTTAGCCGGGTCGACGTGTCAAAGGTTGCCTTCACTTGGTCGGGCATCCCTTTGCCCATCAAGCGACAGGTGAGAACGTTTGGAGGGAGCTGGAGGGAGCTACGGGTATAAACATATTCCTTATACACTCTGGTTATTTAACCGTTTGCCATGGAAAATGGCCCATAGAAATAGATGATTTTTCCGGCTAGAAACCTCCATTTAGAAGGGATTTTCCATGGCTATGTTAAATAACCAGATGGTATATTCTTAGAGTTTCCCAACCATCTAATAGATTATTATTTTGAATCATATTCATATGATTTGATATGTATATATATATACTTATATATACTTATATATATATATTATAGAAATATAGAAATATAGGCATATAGACATATTAATATGGGGAGAGAATTCAGCATGCAAATAGTTTACTAGGTCAATCTTGGATGAGTAGTTTGATCCTTTAGTCTTAGATGGTATCAATGGGATTATCTACGTTCACCAGCTAAGAAATTATTTTTTTGCAGGGTATCTAAGATTGGCCATGATGATAGATTATGTTATTTTTATTAGCCCTGAGATTTCTATAATAGGAACTTAATATATTTCTTTCTATTAGCCACTAATAATTGGTTGGTCACTAATAATTGGATATATATAACAATAATAATAACATATCAAATTATTAGTGACTAATAGAAAGTTAATTCAATTATTGTTTAATTGTTCTATCTAATGTTTAGTGGCTAATCACTGGCAAATGTAAATAGATTGCTGATTCGTGCAAGATGTTGGCTTTGCCAGTTCTTATTGCCATTATATGTATCTAGTAATTAGTGAAAACTGGCTAGTAACTGGCAAACATATGCATGCAGCTACTGAGAGTCTATAGTATGGTAATCTACTTTTAATCTTTACTATATATATATACACATGCTCTATACAACAAAAGATATATATATATATATATACACATGCTCTATACAACTATAGATATATCTCCCATAATCCAGTAATACGTATGCAGCTACTAAATCAACTGGATATCTACTTATTAATGGAGAAAAGAAACCATTGAGTTGGAGCAGGGTATGGCAAGGGAAAAAACATGTTATACATATATATATATATATATATGTACAGTGACTCTGAAATAGATGGAACAGTTAGAAACCAGTGAATGCTATGGAAGCAGGGGAATAAGGCGCTTCAGTTGGCCATTTTTGTTGCTCGCCCATCGAGCTGATCTTCCATGATATCCCCAGATTTCCCTCCAAATTTAGTTGCCTTTTCGGAGGTTTTCCTATGACATGTCTCATGAAATACAGTGGATGCTTGCGAAATCCTGCATCAGTAAATACATGGTTTATCCCATTATTTATAGGCGTTCTACCATCCCAGGTGGTGCAGGATTTCGCAACCATCCACAGTATCACCATAAAATGAAATCAAGCATTGTAAGATCTACCCTTTGTTTGTGTCATCAAACATGGTTTGCTGGAAAATCCACTATGACTTTCAAATTGTTCCCATTGAACTATCCATTTATAGAGCATTTCCCAGTGCGCCACGTTTGATGACACAGTTGCGGGTAATTTTCCCTTTTTCTGACAACTGGGTTGTACTATGATTATTGGCCACTTATCTTTCCTATGTATATTCCCATTACTGTTTCATGACACCCCACTAATTTCTCATTAATATCCATTATTTTCCTATTGATAGTCTAATAGTCCATCAATATTCATCACATCATCCCATTCAATCTTCTGAATATTCCACAAAAATATCCATTACATAATCTGGGTAAATTTGATCACGACCTCACTGTTCTCCCTCACTATAATCATGGTTAGTAAGGGGAATCATCCCCAACATAGCCTTATTTCAGGTTAGTGAATTTAATCTTAATTTACCCAGATTAATTCATATGAAAATTCTCACGAAGTCCCATTGGATCTTTCCATGATTTTCCTCCTGGCGTTCCCATGATCTTCCAATGAGCTTCCCATTATTCCCGTGATATGTCCATGAATGTCCCATGAAATCCACTGATTTTGTCCACCAAAATCATCCCATGAAATCTCCACCAAACCATCCTGTATCATTGGATTGGTTTAAGGGAACATCACCGGAAACCATGGGTTTTTACCATCAATTTCTTGAGGTTTTTCCTGTAAATTTTCCCGTGACCAATCCAATGACTGTACAAAGTGGTGCCCCCCAGTTATAAATTGGTTTATAACCCTATTATAGTTCTAAGTACCATAAACCATAGTTTTCAGCAACTTATAAGGCAACTGAACGCTATCCAACGGGGGCCCCACATTGTATGGACAATGGCTCATGTGTAGATGATTTATGATGACTTGCTTATTAAAGATGGTGATTTTCCATAGTTACGTTCAATCACCTTAGGGTAGCTGTACATGGAGGAACAAAAAAGAATCCAAGTTGAGGAGAAATCACACCTGAAAACCAATGACTGTAGAAGCTCCCCCAGCCCCCGCGGCTCCCGCGGCGCTCTAGGTGAAGTTTAACTGCCAGGGCTGCGAGACCAAGGAAGCGCCCTGCGACTGCGCCAGTCTCTCGACGCTGAAGAGCGATCGGTGTTGTGCCGCGCGCGCAACGGGGCCGTGGACGAAAACCATAGGAAAACCATGGGAAAACCACGGGAAAATGGTGATTTAACCTTGGAAAATGGTGCTTCATAGGTGAAAATCATGGTTTCACCATGGGAAAAATGGTGGTTGAACCGAGTCAAATGGGGATTTCATCAAGAACACCCAGAAAAAATATGGGATTTGAGTAAGAACATTTTGGCTGATTTATGATAGCTAAGTTGCTGCCAATAACTCCAATAACTATGGTTTATGATACTTATAACGAACTAGTTCATGGAGTTTATAAATGTTTATAAACCAACAAACATAACTGCGGGGGCCCCACATTGTAGTTATAAGCTATAACCCTAGTTATCAGAATTATAAGCGGATGAACAGCAAAGATAGGGATTTCGGAATTTCATAGGGATGATTCATGTTTTTTTTGGGCAGGGATTGTACTACCTGATATACTGGTTGGTGGTTTGGAACAGGTTTTTCCATATATCGGGAATGTCATCATCCCAACTGACGAACTCCATCATTTTCAGAGGGGTTGGTTGAAACCACCAACCAGGGTTGATTGATGATTATTAGGGGGTCATATGGTAATTTTATAGGGATTTGAGTAGGGAAAAGCATAGAAACCGTCACCAAAAGCACAGCCTGGCAGGGATAATCTAGATGAATCAATGTTAATGAACCAAGTATGCGAATATATTCGATTATATTTATATATATATATTTATATATAGATTAATTTGATCATGACCGCATGCCGTGATGTCAGTGACCGCATGTCATTTTTCACGTCATGGTCTTCGGGCCCGGGGCCGGGATCGCGGCCGCGTCGTCCCAGGTGTGCCATATGCTTTTACCGTCAGCAACATCAAGGTGGGGTCGGCATGAGTTTCGTAGCTGGACCCCGGGGTTGGTGAAAAGTGGTTGCAAAATGATGGTATGTAAATAACTACCCTCTGGTAAACTAACATAGCTATTGAAAATGGCCATTTATAGTGAATTTTCCCATTAAAAATGGTGCTTTTCCATAGTTATGTTAGTTTACCAGAGGGTAACCTGGTTGGTGGTTTGGAACATGACTTTTATTTTTCCCAATAGTTGGGATGATTTTAATGGGAATTCACCAGCCAAAATGATGGTATTAATAGGAATACCCTCTGGTAATTTGTTACATGGCTATTGAACATGGCCCATAGAAATAGTGGATTTGCCCATTGATAGCATGGTGATTTTCCATAGTTTTTTGTATGTTTACCAGAGGGTAAATAACTATATAGTAACTATATAATGTAAATAGTAACTATATGATTTATGTAAATAAATGATATGTAAATAACTATATGATTTACTATATGATTTACTATATGAATTACTATATGATTATGTCATATTTTCATTTTGCAACCACTTTTCACTAATATGTATACTTTTCTTATAACTGTATGATTTATGGGATTTATCGGGGTAGCTATCCCTATGGCTGGCCATATCCCATTCCGTTTGGTAAATTAACATCGCTATGGATGTATACCATGCATACTATATAATAATAACTATATGATTTATGGGATTTCATAGGGATAATTGGGATAATTGGCATAATTTTATGGTTCATGGTTCTTGTAGCTTTACTTACAACTTGTTGGTTAGTAAGTGGCAAAAAACATCTGGCCAAGTAATGGATTATAAGCCACTTGCTAATGACTAATCCCATGACCTATCGAAGTAAGGTTCTCAGACTTGGAAAGCCCCAGGTTTTAAAGGGAAGATCTGAGTTTCTTCACGGAAAATCAAACCAGGAATCCCGATTTCGGAGAGTTCATCAAACATGGCGGGCCGCAGGAAAGTCCCCGAACTCGAGGTTTAGTTCGCTGGAAAAATCCATGAATCCCAGAACCATCTGTGCACCCTCCCGGATGGCCGGCTGGAAAACCCATGAATCCATCATTTCACCAGGTGATTGGTCCACAATTTTCCGGGAGACCAGGAATATGGAGTACTGTTTCTGGTTGGTGGTGACTGGAACCATGGATTTTTGAATGACTTTCCATATATTAGGAATAATAATCCCAACGGACGAACTCATTTTTTTACAGGGGTAGGTATACCACCATTAAGGGTTATATTTTCTTTGGCTTCTTCAAGCAGAATCCTGACATTTTCGAGTCATGTTTCCAAGTTTTCCACGGTTTTGCCCGGCCACGACTTGGGCCATGCCCCGAGGGTGGGGTTCTCTGAAGCCTGCTACACCTGGTCCATCATTTGACCCTTTGACAATCAAACATAACTATGGAAAATCACCATTTTTAATGGGGAAATCAACTATAAATTGCCATTTTCCATAGCTATGTTTACCAGAGGGTAGCCTTTGGCAATCAAACATGCTTCGCTCGAAAATCATCCAAATTTAAAATCAGTTCGATGCCAGTTCGAGGAGTTTGCCATTTTGTCAGAAAACTCATGAAAACTCATCTGGTTGGTTGTTTGGAACCATGGAATTTTATGACTTTCCATTCAGTTGGGAATGTCATCATCCCAACTGACAAACTCCATCATTTTTCAGAGGGGTTGGTTGAAACCACCAACCAGGGTTGATTGATGATTATTAGGGTGTCATATGGATTTAAACCATGATTTAATTGTCATTTTATAGGGATTTGAGTAGGGAAAACTCCATATGAAAACATCATTTGAGTAGGGAAAATTCCGTGAATTATGGTTATCCACTTGTTATTATCAATTATGGTTAACTCTTAACAGTAATGGAGGATTTTTTTCCCATTCAAACCCCCGACTTCGATGATTCTCCCATCGTTTCGGATATAATCCCGTCAGAAACCCTCGGCAGGTGACACACACCGCGCCACCCGAGCGCACACCCAACGAGCCGTGCCTCGAAACGAAAAGACAGAAGGGATTCACCTGCAAGAAAAATCATGTCATGATGTAAAACCAACTTACTACTTACCAAAATATGATGGAATTACGATGTGTTCATGAGTTTGACGAGCTTTGGAAGATTTGGAAGATTGATCACCAGGCAGTGATTTTTTTTTGGGTAAATTGAGTAACTTTTCGGAGGTCAAATCGGTGAAATCATGAAGATTTCCCACTCTTGTGATCATTTCTGACGCAGAAAATTGATGCAACCGTGGCATGGGGCTGTAAAAAAACATGTCAATGTAAAGCCGAATTTTTCCAAAGTAACTTGGCCTTTCTGGGATTGATGGTGGAGAAAAAGAAATAGTAACTATAGTTGACATACAACTGGGGGCGCAGGAACTGAGGTTGTAAATGGCTACAACAATGGTTACAACCCCAGGAATAACCGGATCCCTTAGGTCACTAGGTCTGAAACTACGCCCAATTTCCGGTCCCAAAATGTTCACCACCAGTTACCTGTTATGAAAAAACCAGGTTTTTCAGGATTCAATGTCTGAATATCGATTCTATCCCCAATTTTCTTGGTCATGAGATATCCTATTTGGTGAATGGTAATTTCAGGATCTTAAAATGGAGGCACGTTAGTACCATGTAATGCCATATTTTGTGGGGATATTCCCTTACATAGGCTTAAAAAATAGGCCTTATATATGGTAGGTACCTCAAATCAATCGGTTCCTGAGTCATGACCATTGATCTGGTGGTGAATGGAGGGAGTGATGAGCGGTTGGAATTTTTTCCCGACTTTTCGGAGCTACTTGGAGCCACAAGGCTTGCGTTTCCCACATGATAGGAACTTGGGTCTGAAATACATAGACAAAAATGCAGAGCCAACAACTTTCCTCATAATATCCCCATGGTATTCCCATGAATGTCCCATTGAACCCCAATTGAAGCCCATTAAATTTCATTAATATCCCATTTATATCCCATTTATATCCACTAATTTTGAATTTTATGACTTTCCATTCAGTTGGGAATGGAATAACATCCCAACTGACTTTCACTCCATCATTTTTCAGAGGGGTTGGTTGAAACCACCAACCAGCCATGAAATCCCCATTCATAATCCCAAATCCCATTTGAATATCCCAATAGATATCCCATGATATGATCCCCATGATATGCATATTTATATCCCATAATAATATCCCAATAAACCTCATTAATATCCCAATAGATATCCCATGAATATCCCCATGATCCTAGATCTAGGATAAATATGAATATCCTAGATTAGGATATAAATGAAGATCTAAGATCCCCATAAATGATAGGATATAAATGGGATATAAATGGGATATCCCCATAAATGATAGGATATAAATTATATAAATTAGAAAATTATTAGGATAATATGATATAGGTGCTAGGATACTTCTCCGTGTCCCTCAGCAGCCTTTCCTCACGACTCGATACGACTCGATGTTTGTCGCCGAGGGGAACCACTCCCGGTGGCGGTGCTGGTGGAGGCTCATCACTGGCATCTTGACGACGATGATTCACGAGTTGTTAAGGGCTTATTAACCAGCAAAGGACACTGGAGGACGAGAGGAACCAAAAAGAATGGATGTTTTTCATGGGATTTCATGGGATTTAAGCAATTTTTGTGGTGATTATACGGATTTTACGGATTTTATGGTGATTCATAGGGAATTCACCAACCAAAAATTACCCTCTGGTGTTGGAAAACGCAGGGATTTCTGATGGAGATTGATAGGGATTGATAATGATATTGATGTTTAACACCAAGCTGTGGCCAGCTCATTGATGATTAACCAATGCTGCTTTAATGGATTTTATGATGATTCAGAATGAATTCACTAACCAAAATGGCGGATAATTAGAAGTGGCCAGTGTTTTGATGATTAACCAACAATAATGCTGATTTTTCATGGAAAATATGATGATTTTAATGGGAATTCACCAACCAAAATGATGGTATTAAACGGAAAATTTAATAGGAAATACCATCTGGTAGTTTAAAATAGTTAGTGCAAATGGCCCATTTATAGTTGTTTTACCGATTTACCTATTACAAGTGGTGATTTTCCATAGTTATGTTAGAAGATTACCGGATGAGTTTATTTCATTGGGGTTGTAAAACCAACTTATATAATATGGCTTATGACTTGGCTAACTTGGATTTATGGTGGATATATCTACACGGTAACGGCATTTAAACATGTGGAGGGCGGGCCAGACTGCGAGGCCCCGGAGGTAGTATGAAACACCAGTTCCATCCGTATAATATTTAAATGGCCGGGCCTGTTCCGCATATTTAAATGTCGATTCAAGCACAGTTGAACCATTAGCTAAGGACCGCCCAAGAAATTTTCAGCCTACCCTGGAGTGCGTAAAGTACTATAGGCTATAGGTGGGAATATGGGGATTGTAAGTGAGTACCACCACAAAACCCCCCACAAATCCACCACAAAACCGTACCCACCGCACCCCCCATCGTACCCCGTACCCAACCCGCAGTACCCCCTGACCGTACCCCGACGGCGCATGCGTCTAAGAAACCTACGTATGTTTTTATATGTTTTGCACGATAAATATAAATCCATACTTCAAGTGGGCGCGCCACGGAAAATACCAGTTCGTATATTTTGAATCCGTATGGTTAAATTATCAACCAAAATATGTTACCCCTACATCTACTGGCTAATCATCACCTTTCCTACAAGTATTTACAATACAATATATTATATTGGGGCGGGGCATGTGACGCAACAGAAAACGACAGGTTGTTAATGAGCCATTAACAGTGGTCACAACTTCAAGCACTAGACTACTTTGAAATTAAATCTCTGCACAAAAGCTGCTATCAGAAGGTTGTTGCTGGGTATTTGGGGGTGCAGTCACAGTCATCAGTGGATATATATATATAACCATAGTCATAGGAGGTTATATCCCAAGTTGTTGGGTCTCTTTCACCAGTGTTATACCCATTTACACCCAATTGCACTACTGTAAATACATTTAAATATACGGATTTTTAAATATACGAACTTGTATTTTGGACTACCTCCGGGAAGGTTTTCCGTGGCCCGCCCGGCCTTGTGGATAATCATGATGTTATTGAATTCCTGGGGATATGCTGTAATGGGGATGTAGCGGGTATATACCGTTAACCATTATTAAACCGTATTAACCACTCTTAAACAATACCAACCACTATGAATCACTTTTAACCCAAACTAATTGCACACTATTCACACTATATACTTCGATGGGCCCTGGGAGTAGTGACTTCTGTGGTTAGTAACTGGCTATTAATGTCACTATTAAAGACTACAAAGCGATACAAATACCACTATCAACCACTATTTATTATTTTTTTAAGAATAATTTTTATTGTTATGTAACCAGCATTTTCATCATTTTCACCTACTAACCACTATTTCACCACCATTATCATCTATTAACCACCATCTAAAACCACCATTTTCATTTATAAAGCACCAATTTCCAAGGTTAAATCACCATTTTCCCATGGTTTTCCCATGGTTTTCCCATGGTTTTCCCATGGTTTTCCCATGGTTTTCCCATGGTTTTCCCATGGTTTTTGTCCATTTTCATCCGCATTTATTCTTCGCGTCCCGAGATGATGACCATCCTGGTGCCCATGGGAATCGCCCTGGCGGCCCCTTGTATGCGATGAAAACAAAACGGAAGAAGATGTGGTGAAGAATGGCGAATTTGAATGTTTACCCCTTTAATCAATGGCCCATTTATAGTTGATTTACCGATTTACCTATTAAACATAGATATCCTTTTCCCATTGGTTGGTTGATAGAGGGGTTTGAACGTTTACCCTTTAACAACAGGTAAGTTTGATGATAATGTCAACCCCGGATGAGACTAAACCATGGTTTATCTCAAATAGACAGCCAAATCTAATCAACCTTTATAGCGGATGGGTTCATTATGTCAATGGCCATTTCAGGAACCGATTTATTGGAGGTACCTACCATATATAAGGCCTATTTTTTAGGCCTATGTAAGGGAATATCCCCACAAAATATGACCTTATACGGTACAGTTTGATGATAATGTCAACCCCGGATGAGACTAAACCATACTAAACCATGGTTTATTCATTGGGGGGGTAATCCTCCAATAGTCATAATCTGATACTTACATCGTACCCTCCCAATTAAACAGCCTGGGGGTTTCTTAATCCAGGGTTGACATTAGATGGTATACCAAACCGGCCCTCTGTTTTTTTTACAGGGATTGTACCACCTGATATACTGATTGGTGGTTTGGAACATGAATTTTATGACTTTCCATCTATTGGGAATAGTCATCCCAACTGACTAACCACATCTTCTGGTGAATA
>Ga0126342_10016750_pt1 | contig 12742 bp, 13 predicted proteins | sample Cyp1metagenome_FD_92528 | JGI IMG/M metagenome (GOLD analysis project Ga0126342, IMG submission 92528) | Coral microbial communities from Lord Howe Island, Old Settlement Bay, Australia - Cyphastrea 1 metagenome | ecosystem: Host-associated > Invertebrates > Cnidaria > Coral ...
CCACCTTCGAAGTGGGGGGTGTGAACAGAAGCTGGTTGCCCTTAGGGCCAGCGCGTCCCCTCTGCTCAGTGCAGCGCTGTCCTGCTGCGCTGACAGGGGTGGGGTGGGCACAAACCACTCATATATAATTATATATACTGTATATATATATATAATTATATATATATACATATCACTATTGTAGAGCAGGGTGACATGATGTTTTTCATGTTTGTTTTTTTTCTCCCGATTCTAAAGGCACCATCCACCGGTTAAACATAGAGATTGGCCGGGCTTTTAGTGATGGGCGGCTTTCCGTTTTAGGTGGCCCATCTACGGTCCTCGAATCGAGGCACCTGCGCTGTCCATTGATCAAATGGGACATGGGAAATGATGGACTGGTTTCAGTTGGTATGTACTAAATGATGGACATGGGGAAAAGACGATGGAATGTTTTTTCGCATCCATCATCCATTTTTTTTTTGGTTGAGCGTATTGACGATATGTCAAAGCCAGATCTGAGGGTGATACATCCACGTTTTTTGGGTGACGGACATGCATTTTGGTGTCAGGATATTGAATGATATATATTCAGGATCCTGAAACAAATCCAGATAGAAATAGATATGCCTTCCATTTTCTGATGTTTCCCCTTATGTATCCATCTGTTTTTGGCAACCATAATCTCTCACATTTCTAGATAAACATCGATTCATTTTGCACTTTGTGATTAGTTTTTCCCTCATCCACCTGTTTTTGAGACCAACATGTACCCTCCAGTATTTTAATATAGCTATGAAACATCACATTTTGAATACAGGTCCTCCAAATCAACGAACTAAATGACATAGCTGTTGAAGATCATCATTTTCGGTAGATCATGGTAGATCCATTAGCCGTAAAAATCTAGCCAAACCTATGAAAATCTGGTAAATTCCTAGATTCCCGAGCCGTTAACATCTAGCAACATCTATCAACATCTACAGGTTAGATAGGTGGTAAAATCTATAGGTTAACATCTATTCTGTTAACATCTGGTAAAATCTATAGGTTAAATTCGTGACACCACCCCACATCGCAGGCCTTCCGCGCGTCCCAGCGCCAACTGATCGAGGGAAACCTGCAGCAGCTTAAGGAGCTGACAAGGAGGCACTTATGGCACGGTTTGGAGATGAAGATGGGGCGATTGTGATTTAGCCAGTTAAATAGGGGACATAATGGGAATTTTACCAGCAAATATTGTGATCTAGATGATCTAACCAGCAATTCATGGGGATTCAAGCATGAGACATATGAATTTAACCATCAAAATTAATCAATATGAATGGTTTAACCATGTTTAACGAATATTGAATTGGGAAATGGAATAGCGACCATGAACACTTGGGATATATGGGACAATTGACCAAAATGAAACAACAAATTGACACTGGGGTGTGTCCAGAAAGAGGGTAAACCATGGTATACTCCTCTTAAGAATCTTGGTGGCTAAAAGGATGAAGAACCTTTGGTTTTTTGGGTTCTATAGTTTCAGACAGAGTAACTTTTGACATTTTTTCCTTGGCTACCCCGATACATGACATGACATCGTGTGTGTATATATACACAATATATATATATATATATATGTGTATATATATATGTATACAATATATATATATATATTCATATACAATATATATATATATATTCATATACAATATATATATATATATATATTCATATACAATATATATAATATAATATAATATAATATAATATAATAAAATATAATATAATAGAATATAATATAATATAATATATAATATAATATAATATAATTTAATATAATATAACATAATATATAATATAATATAATATAATATAATATAGTATAATATATAATATAATATAACATAATATAATATAATATAATATAATATAAATATATATATAATATAACACACATATATATATAATCTCTCTCTCTCTATATATATAAATCAATATTACCAACGTGACATGGTTGTTTGGGGTTTTGCCGATATGAGTATTTCTCAAAGTGGGGAATCCTTATATGCTCAACAAGCTTGCCTTATTTTGGTATGGATGCCAGGTTTTCTTCGGGCCCCATTCTGAGAAACATCAAACTTGTTTTTCTTGTCTGTTGAGGGGGAGTTTTGATTTGCCAAACATAGTAGGGTTTATGTACTTTTAAAACTATATTTTTTTTCATCCAGAAAAAACAATGATGAGGGTCAGCTGATCGTCCGTGGGAGGGATTTTTCCTCAACCAATGATGGGCCGTGTGCACGACTGTTGAGGGGATGGGTTGTCACCAATTCTCGGGATAAAACTATCATGGCAAAACCAAGGACCAGTAACAGGGCTTAACATGGCTCAACCAATCAAGCAATAGTGTTTTTGAATATATAACATATATAACTCAACTCATGGGGGACCGGTTATAACCGTGGTCTGTTTGGTGCCTTGGTGCTCTGGGAATCAGAATTGCGGAGGCCCAAGGGGATGGTTTACCAACAGTCACCATCAGTCCATCAGTTTTCATCTTTTGGCTTTTATTCCATCAGCTATTCCCACCATGAAGATAGCACATGGGATTTTGATGGATTTTGCGGAAGTTGTGGGGATCGTACCATGTCACGATTGACGGTACGATCAGGATAACCAGCGACCTCATTGATGTTTTCAGTGTCCACCAAGCATCAATGCATCCCAGCACTCTCAGCCGCAATATCCTCTATGCCACAACCAAGCATTGGCGCAGCAACAAGTGGTAACTGCCATGGCACGTTTCATATCACTTCAGATTTCTATCAAATCTTAAGTCCATCAGCAACACCCCCTCATCATATCTCCTAGCGGTAGTGCTATACCGTTCTTGCACGACTGCCCACAGGTTTCTGCAGCCCAACAAGAAACCACGGCTTGCGGAACAAGAAATGGAGCTGCAGATGCTTGCAGGGCGATGTCCATTGAAAACTTCGAAGATTTGCAAAGGACTACCAAGGAAACTTCGAACTCATCTGTTTACACTGAAAGGTATGGACATTCGAAATAGGTGTGTCCAAAAATGGGGCGGGATACCTCGATAAATCTAATCTAGAGCATCGGTTTTTACGAGCAAAGTAGATCTTTCAGTTGCTTTCTTCTGTCCCAAACTCTTCTAAATATGTACGCATATAATCGTATAACATAACATTTAACACACACACATACATACATACATCCATCCATACATACATGCATGCATACATACATCCATCCATCCATCCATACATACATGCATGCATACATGCATGCATACATACATACATACATACATACATACATACATATATATACATGGGCCAAACTATGTTAAACTTTGCCTTCTCCAAATGCAGCATTTGAACACGGCACTTTGCCTTCTTTTTTGCCACGCAGGCATCATTCAACCCAGAGCACCAAAGCAATCTCATTGCGTTGAGGACGGGATCGGAGTGGGGTTAGAGCCGGGCTTGAGGATGAGATATTCTCCAGCAGCCACATGGCGACTTTTATGACTCGAAATGATGGACCACGAAAACCTCATGGTTTAGCAGTTTAGCATTCAACATTGCCAAATCTATCCAAATCTGCAGTCAGTTCGTACCTCATTCTCGAGACCATGCCATAGCCCGGCCACGTCAGGCGTGTAGCACGTGCTCCCAGACCCACCCTGAAAGCGGAAGACGATTGAAGCGATTCAACCGATAGTAACACTGGACACTGCAGGATGAGGCTGGTATGGTGACAACATGGTGACATCAACCAGAGATAACATACCCTCTGAGACTCTTGTAATTTGACATAAACATATGGAAATTCATCGCCCGTACGCCAGCGGAAATGAAGGGACTTTACCACTCTAAGACTGAACCGACATGAAGAGATGCTGGGGAATGTGGTAACATGAAGCCTATGGTTACAGCGATCTGGCCATGGGACCAGTGACCAGCTCCGTTTGTTGAGCATTCGCGTCCTCATCTGCTGTGTTTGCGCCCACTTTGGTGGGTGCGGCACCGCGTGCCTTGATGTTGGAGAACTTCTCAAAGATATTTATGATATTTGCTGCTTGGCTTGTATCACCATTTTTCATTTACCAGCTAAAAAAGGAGCCTAACCACCACTTCTGGGGACATCTAGGATATTTGAATATATTTGACCAAATATCACCGGTTGGTGCTTTCAAGATCCCTTACTTGGATTCCGATTTGGTATGATCTCAAATGTTAGTTACGCCGAGCACTTTGGAACCTGGACCTCGTTTTATTTATGGAAGTTCTCCACATTCAGTGCTTTGCTGGGTGTGAAATCGGCGCACTCCGAATTGACAGCATCCCACCTGCTAACCCTTGAGGTGTTGTGAGTCCAAGACAAAAAAAATCGACTTTGGCTCAAATTTGGATGCTTTGATACTCAAGATGACCATTTATATATATGATTATATATATATATACACATAATTATATATATATATTACTAGTATTATATTATATATCTATCTATATAAATGTGTTCATCTTTATTTTGGTCCCGCATGTTTGACTCTTAAAGCCATCCCATTTGACACCCAGTTTATAAACATCCGACCGCAGCTGCTCTTTTTTCCACGCTGAGAGCCAAGCCTTGGCCTCTGCGACTTGAGCTGTCTGTCTAAGGTGCCTGGCTATTGGGCAGCCTTCCCTGTGGTGTCTGTTTTTTGTAGGCGATCAAAGAGTACCAAGCAACTGGAGACTTGCGTTTTTTTTTTGTTTCGACTATGCCTATGCCTAACAGTCCATTGTTGGTGGTACCATTGCTGGTCGCCGCGACACCGTGACGACAACTTTGTTTTGACCAACTTTGACCATCACGACAGTGGGCTCGCAGCAGTGTACAACAGATCGATTCCACCTGAAAAACTCTTCAGGATCCTGTCTGGAGATCTTTCAGAGCCATTTTTTTACTGGGGCACTTACAAATGCTGGAAAAATTGTACCGTCTCCCTGCAGGGCTTGTACATCAGCTGCGCGACCCCGAAAAACCTGGTCTCACAGTGGGAGAGTTGCGCTTGGCAAAGGGTCGGAAATCTGGCAGTGCTTGTGATGAGCCACTGCTTGGTGATCTCAAGTATGTTTCTGTTTCGATCTCGTACCATTTCGTAGCTGGTTATGTTGACTCGAAAAATGATCCCCAATGACTAAAACTTGTTTTGTCAAGTTTTTGAATCACCGGAACTTAGTTCGACCACCAACCAGGCCTTTTTTTTTTGGCCCTTTGCAATCCGAAGACCCGGGGATTTCCAAGACTTCGGCGGGTTCTCAAAGAGATCCTGCCGAAAAATCGGTGCTAGAAATGGAGCGTGGTGAAAGGCCGCTGTGAAATTCAGATGGGAGCGGTTGCTAACCTGTGAAAACGAAGGAAAACTATACATGATTATATAATCTATAATTATACTATATATAATATAATATAATATAATAATCTAATATAATATAATATAATATAAATATATAATATAATATAATATAATATAATAATATATATATAATATAATATAATATATATATATAATATAATATAATATAATATAATATAATATAATATAATATAATATATATATATATTTATTAGTATCTTTAATTTGTATATGTCGCTAGTTTGGGATGTTTTGAAGAAACTGCATCCTATCTAAAGAAGCACATTCCAAAGCGTAAAAAAAAGGTGGCTGTGATTCCTCACAACGGCAGAATGACACTGGAAATCTGAGAGGCTGGACCCTCTGGTAAACTAACATAAGTATGGAAAATCACCATTTTCAATGGGTAAATCCACTATAAATGGCCATTTTCAATAGCTACGTTAAATTACCAGAGGGTAGTATATGTGGTTGCGACACAATGATTTTATACATTTTATATCATTTTATACTGTCGCTCCCTACATGTTGGGATTTTCCATGGGATTTTCCGTGTTGAAGTTGGCCCCATGTTGGGATTGTCTCAGGTCGTTGTGGAGGGTAACAGCACCTGGTGTGGGTGCTGTTGCTCGAGTTTACCATCAACAATCAGACAGCATCTACTTTTGGAATTTGAACTGAAATGACGGTGCTGGTTGAGTGTCAATTTTTTAGATGTTTTTTCGAACCATCGTTGGGGCGATCTTTTGGGAAGCCAGAGTGTTGAATAAATCTGGGATTTCAGCCTGTGAAAAGGGCTCAACACCGCTGGTTGATGATTGTGGATGATTGTACTATCTAAGCCTATCCAAATATCCTTTTGCTAATAGATTGGCAGATGATAATCCCTTATCTATTGTGGATGATATCCAAATATATCCAATCTAGTTTTGCTGTTTGTATCTTAATGAACTAACAGTAACTAACATTAATTATTTACAATTGTACATGGACAATCATGAGACTTTGATATTTTTTTCTGCTTTGGGGACACATAATGGATTATTGTGATTCCCTTCTTGCCTGGCGGCTATCTCCAGTAGGTAAATACACATGTTTTGAACATTTTGACGTGTTATGACTACATACTGAATCATAATGAATCATAATGATTACTCGCAGTGTCCCTGGCGGACTTTCCATGATTTTGCACAGTAGTGAACTGTAGGCTAAGTTCTTTGCAAATGCTGTATGCTTAGGCATGCTGTCATGAGGCAATGTCTTCAAGACGGTCATGTGACTCATGTGATGTCCTATCTAGAATGAAAGGAGTGACTTTCCCATAACTTGCCAAACCTGACAACGTTTTGGGCTCAGGGTTAGTTAGAGTATAAATCCTTGTGTTAGTCAGATCAGCAGTCAAGCTTTCTTCTGTTTGATGCCAATATATCACATGGATGTTAGGGGGAGTCTCCTTTTTCTTTCCTCTCACAGTCTTATGTGTATTTTCATGGGGTGGTACAGACTCGGACCTTTGGGGGTACATAGATCAGATAGATCAGAGATCATTCAGTTACATACCTTTGGGGTGTTTTATTTGCCCCAATTTGAAGACACCCAAAATTTTTTGACTGGAATTCTCTGGAAGCCCGCAACGATACACGAAGACCAAGATAGCCCTGAAACGGGATCGCATGGTCTGGAGCAGCGAGAAACGATGCTGCTGCTTGGCTGCAACTGGCTGGAGCCGCGGCGCTGGGAATGGACATTCAAAGTCTGCCGAAGGGGATTCATATGGGGTTGGAAAAAATATGCTATTCTATGGGATTATAATGGATTATGCCTCAGCAAAGTAATCCATCTAGAATGAAGTGTCTCTTGTTTCGAACAGTTTTGGTGAAGAGTGTCGTCGTGGGTAGCGGTGGATGTTGGAAACGCACCCAGGCTGCTTGTTGGCAGGATTTCAATCCACAGCTCAATCGATGATCTGCCAAAACTTTACCGAAATCCTTAAAAGCTGAAATCTTTACTCAAAAAATAATATGTAAGCAGTTGCTGGTTTGAGAAAAATCTGCCGCCCTGAAGCCTGACGCCAGTTTTTTTGTGACTGTCACAATCTTGTTGACGCTGTTCCATCGCAAAACAAGTCGTACGCTCTGTTTTTGCAAATCTATACAGTCTATGTTCTTCCTTGGATATTTGCTGGAAATGGAGCGGGAGCAGCAAAACTAGAAAAGCTGCCCAACTAAACCATGCAACCTGCTGGTGCTAGATTCTAGATCTAAAGGATTCGCTCACATTCCGCCACGGAAAGTTACGAAATCCTGCTATTGCTATTGGCCGCCGAAAGATAGAAATCCAATGACGATTTTGGAATATGTTTGCATCCTATTGCATCATATTGCATCATATTACATCATATTGCATCAATTGCATTAATGGCGAAACATCCAAAAATGGTTAATGTATGTTAATGTCATTAAGATATTGGACTTAAGGATACTATAGTATAAGAATATTACGTCCAATATTAATATCAAAATGTCAATACTTAAAATACTTAATTGAGTAAGATATAAAAATGGTTGATAACATTTTACAATATTAAGTATTTTATATCACTTTGAACGACCGCTGTTGTTGCGAGGTGGAGATCGGCTGCGAGTCGTTGAACCAGGAGCCGAGAAACTATGTGGATCCATGACTTGGAGAAACTCCTATTGTTAAAGACATAGGTTATACAACCTAATAAATAAATAGATAGATTATATATATATACATATATATATATATACATAGATCCTATCTATATATCTATATATATATATATATCCTATATATATATATATATAGATACATAACATAAATGGTTGGATCCATCAAAGTCTATAGCTGAGATATAGATAACATCTATATCTGAGAAACCATAGTCAAAGACAAGATTTTGAAGGTTTGGCTTTGAGTTGGCCATGGATACAAACGTATTTTTGCCAACAATGTCCCACAAAAGAAGCCATTCAACATTTGGGATGGTTTCGTAGTAAAAATATGATGGAAGTTGTGGGTGACCAGATCTCTCTTTTTTGTGATCCAAGGATGTTTGGTTGGAGTTGGTTGGGCTGACCTTGGGATTTGGTTCAGAAATTGATGCTTCTGAGGCTGTTGGTTGGTAACTGAATGTCCCTATGAGCACGATGATTGTGCTGAAGATTTTTGATCTGCATAGCATGTGTCAAGGCACCTACTCTCCAATCAAAGAGCCACGTGACTTCATTTGATTCGGATCACATCTCAACTTTTATCGCGTGAATACTCAAGGTCACTTGGTACTTTGCTTGGAGGTTTGCACCCCCAGCACAGTATGCTGAAATCCTTTGGATCCGTTTGGTCGACATGGTACAGGTACCATGGGTGACACTACGCTTCCCTCCCTGGCATTTGCGAGGCTTGGGGAGAAACCAGTCTGGAGGATTTCGGCATGTCAACCCCAGCTGCAAGAGCTGCGTATAAGTGTATTTATTGTATACACATTCAACATTCATATCGATATATATATATATATATATATCAATACTTATATATATATATACATATAATCAATGATATATATATATAATAAATGATATATATATATACACAGTATATATATATACACATATATATATACATACATGTATAATATACATAACATAGATACATACGTACGGTCCTGGACATTTTGCCAGCCCCCAGCATCCAGCTAGACGGTGAGGTCAGTAGGCCCGGGTCCAATCCCCCCTCAGTAGTTTGAGGGCAGGTACAGGTCTGTCATTTTCATGGTCATCTGCATTTTTGCCTTCATCTTCTTTATGTTCATCCCGTCGTCGTCATCATCATCATCGTCATCGTCATCGTCATCTTCATGGTCATCGTCATGGTCATGGTCATGGTCATGGTCATCGTCATCGTCATCGTCATCCTCATCGTCATCATTATCGTCGTCATCATCACCATCCTCCTCCTCCTCCTCGTCCTCCTCGTCGTCGTCGTCGTCGCCGCCGCCGCCATCATCCTCATCATCCTCATCATCCTCATCATCCTCATCATCCTCATCATCCTCATCATCCTCATCATCATCATCTTTATCATCACCATCATCATCGTCATCATCATCGTCTCATCCTCACCATCACCATCACCATCACCACCACCATGACCATGACCATGACCATGACCATGACCATGACCATGACCATGACCATCATCATCATCATCATCATCATCATCATTATCATCCTCCTCCTCCTCCTCATCATCATCATCATCGTCATCGTCATCGCCATCGCCATCGTCATCGTCATCATCATCATCATCATCGTCATCATCATCATCATCAACATCAACATCATCATCATCATCATCATCAACATCATCATCATCATCATCATCAACATCATCATCATCATCATCATCATCATCATCATCATCATCACCGTCATCATCATCATCATCATCATCACCGTCATCATCATTATCATCGTCATCAACATCAACATCAACATCATCATCATCATCATCAACATCAACATCATCATCATCATCACCATCATCATCACCGTCGTCATCATCATCATCATCATCGCCTTTCTCTGTTTGGATCTCAATTTGGTTCTTCTTTTGTGCAGTTAGACACTACTATTTCAGTTTGTTTCTTTCAGCTGAGAAGTCTCCAGTACAAAATTAGTATCGTCCTGCTAGCTTTCGTACCTCCCCCCCTCGCCTCAAGATGTGTTTTTTTCCATCCCTGAAGATGGAATGATTCTCTCCGCAGGAAAAAAAACATCCAAGCAGTCAACGGATTCATTTCAAGGCAAGAACACACGAAACCTATCGTACGTATTTGCCCGCCAATATAATGAGGTTTCCTTCCCGTCAGATTTTCTGCTGGGCAGGGGCGCCTGCCGAGCAAACCAGATTTGCTGACGGGGGTGCCGACAGGGGGAGGGTTTTCAGCCAGCTGGAGTTGCCAGATTTTATGCATCTATGGTGGCTGGAGGAATACCTGTCTGATGATACTTTGATCTATTTTCTACGGTTTTTCTACTGTATGTGGATCCATTCTTCCGAAAAAAGGAGTCTGCAGCAACTTGACATCTTGACATAGGCAGATGGACGCAGCCGTGCCCGTGTTTCTGTACTATGCGTTCCATGCCACTTAAAGGCTCAAAGCAATGGACGATTCCCTTGGGAATGCATTCAAAACAGGGTTCTTGTGCCAGACACAGCAACAAAAAACCTTTGGATGGAAAGTCAGTGGATCTTCTTGTATGGGTGCATGCCTCAAAAATTGACAACACCAAAAACAAACACACATGATTTGTTAGGCAAACCATGAGTCATCTCTCAGAGAGTTGTCCCCCAAACCTCCCCATGGCATGACCACTGCGGATGTGCGTGCCGTGGTGCCAGCGGTGCTGCCACCGGAACTGTGTCGGGAACTCTGGTTTCAACACTTGGCCTGCGCTGTACCTGGCTATAGGCGAGCCGGAGATGATGCTGCTGAAGTATCAGGAGATGAGTTCAGCAGTGTTCCAAACCCTTCAGTGGGATCATGATTATTTTATGATGATATGGGATAACGATAATTATAAGTGGGGATAATGATATTGTAATATAAACCCGGTATGAGTTCATTGTAGTACTATATAGGGTTATACTACCCAATGTAGTGGAGATTTTCACAATCCATGATGGGAATCGCTACGAACCAAGATATAAGCATAGTATCATAGACATGATTAAACATGAACATCATATCACAGATGGTCTTCGGAAATATCAACTTGTATATTACGTGTGTATACATATAAAAATATATATATATATATATATATATTAATTGCGTGTGTATACATACATATATATATATATTAATTGCGTGTGTATACATATATATATATATTAATTAATTAATACAGAGTCTGCTTTATCCCCAAGGTTGATCTTCTTTTCCAGGATGGTTCCCATTTCGGAGACGTAAGTTCAGTTCATCTTTTCATGTCGGGATGGATCAAGATTTTTGCGGGTGAACTGCAGGGTGCCTGGGATTTTGATGAATAAGATTTAATAACCGTGTGACATCATGTGACCATGTATGTCCCATTTTTAGGATGTCTTAAATTTATAAGTTTTTGGTGTTTAGACACTGGTGAAGTGTTGAACTTCCGCGCAACGCCCGTGTGATGGCTGGCTCCATGCCCAGTCCATTTCTGCAGGTTACTGGAAATGGTCTGCATCATCGCAAACTTAATTATCTATACTGTATCTATATTGTTTGACAAAATTTACATGATCTGGCAGATCTTCCATATCTAGAGGCAGTTGGTGTATGTAGGGTAAGGGAAATTTTGAAACTGTATAATATCCCAAGCATATATGCATATGAACACCACTTGATTGTGAACTGAGTGCAAAAGGCTACTAAGTACATGAGATATGTAGGGTATAGTTTACAGTAAAAATCAATAACTTTTGTAACTATCCATTGTTGAAAATCCTGTTGTTGATCATTTTATGATGTTTAAACTGCATTTATAAATACAATCTGATCAGGGTTAACTCCAGTCTTATGGATAAACATCAATATTATGTTGTACAGAAAAGTTTAGATACACTCGTATCCCATTTTGAGTCTATCATTCCTATATTTTTCCATGGGTTAAATCCCAGTGAAAGTTTCCTTGGTTTAAATAGTGAAATCCCATTCAATTCACAAGTCACATTTTTTAGTGGATAAATCAAATTCCATTAAATCACCATTTTTCCCCAAACAGTGTGGCCACACTGAGGGGTTCTTACGGCAAGTGTTAAGGCCCGGTGTTCAATCGAGGTGGTATCCGGGGCGTTTGGCATTTTCCCTTTAAATGTCCACACACACAATGGCTCTTGTGAAATTTCCATGTGCATTTCGACTGCGCAGGCTCGCACGAAGTGTGCTTCCCCGTCTTGGGATCGGTCTTCCTCCTCAACATCATCATCTTCCTCCTCCTCAACATCATCATCTTCCTCCTCCTCAACATCAAAATGCCATCTTCCTCTCATCATCTTCCTCTCCTCATCATCATCATCACCACCATCACCATCACCATCACCATCACCATCACCATCACCACCACCACCACCACCACCACCACCATCATCATCATCATCATCATCTCCATCACCATCACCGTCACCGTCACCGTCACCGTCACCATCACCATCACCATCCTCCTCCTCCTCCTCCTCCTCCTCCTCCTCCTCATCCTCATCATCATCATCATCATCACCATCATCATCGTCATCATTCTCATCATCATCATCATCATCATCATCATCCTCCTC
>Ga0126342_10016751_pt1 | contig 12742 bp, 7 predicted proteins | sample Cyp1metagenome_FD_92528 | JGI IMG/M metagenome (GOLD analysis project Ga0126342, IMG submission 92528) | Coral microbial communities from Lord Howe Island, Old Settlement Bay, Australia - Cyphastrea 1 metagenome | ecosystem: Host-associated > Invertebrates > Cnidaria > Coral ...
CCCCCAGTGATCCAGACGTATGGATCGCTCTGGATCACCTGCGTTTTGGTATGGATGGGGGGTATGGATCGGCCTGTGGGATCAGGGTATGGATCGGGGCTTTACATTTTGACTTGCAGCCATTATATATATAATTATTTACTATCAATCGAAATCTTTATGATGAGGTCTAAGGCCGCTACCAGTTTTTCAGATGGCTATTGTTTGTTGGTTTAGAAAGTTTAGAACCCTCATGAATACTATAGAGATATTTTGTTGTATCATACTATCCCGCATAAACCCTATAAAGTGGGCCCCCCGAACGATAGCAAAGTTTGTTTATAACTCCAATAACTATGGTTTATGCATGTGTATGATACGTATAACTAGAGTTTTCATGGGATTCTGAAACCAACAAACATTTCACGACGGGGCCCCACCGACCTGTCCCCACGGACATTAGCCGCACCTGCAAGTCCGGAACGCATGGCCTGCCAGGGTTTGGTCAAAAAAATGCTGTTAGATTCCAACACAATTTATTTAGGCCTTATATATGGTAGATACCTTCAATTTAGGTGCCCGAAATCAAGTGGGAAACATACATGAAAACAAAATGGGGAGTCAGTCCACCAGCCCGATGTCGAAGAATCTTTGTGGCACGCTATGACAATGATCCCGGACCAGTTGTGATTGGGTGTGTACCCCCCGAAAGCTATTTTGATAGGAAAAATGATGATGAACCAATGGATTTAGAGTATATTTTCAGACAAACCCAATTGGTTTTGTCCATGTAAGTGGTGCATAACCCTGCTCCTGGATATTCGCAAACCTACTTACAACTGGAAGGCTCACATCCAACGATGTTCTTGTGGCAATTCAAACACGATTACGGGGTGGTTTGGTAAAGATTTTCCAATTCATTTCATGTTTGGCAATTTTTTTAAAAAAGGATGATATAAAACTTAGAGGGTTCTGCCCCCTCTATTGATCAACTGGAAAGAATGAATCTATGTCCCCCATTGTCTTAAACATAACCTGGTGAAACCTCCATACGTCTACTTTCTATATAAGAGTAGATCGATCTTACAAGGATCATCCAATTTCCAGGCTTGCAAGTAAGGCATGTGACACCAGCAGTTGCTGCCGCATGAGTATCCGCCATCCAACAGTTAGCCTATCGAGGTCCCCCCTGCCTGAAGTAACACCGTCGCATCTTTGAAGCCCACACCAGACTGGGCCACGGAAGGTGATCTTCAGTTACACCACTTCAGCTTACCCTGCAACATGTTTGCTTTGGCGCGCTGATTTTATGTTTCATCTATGTTCACCTATGTTCCTGTCTTCCTTCGCGGAAATCTAAGGCTTCACCCCTGCGCATGGATGGTGAGTTCTTTTCTATCTTTTTCCCCACATCTTTGTGTGGGGTTCTTGTTTTTGGTTGTGCACTTGCGCCTGCGCGCTCCCGCTCCCGCCCGCCGCCCACACACAACTTACTCACACACACACAACTTGTCCACGCACAACTTACTCACTAACAACTTGTCCACGCACAACTTGTCCACACACAACTTACTCACACACACAACTTGTCCACACACAACTTACTCACACACAACTTGTACACATAACTTGTCACCAAACAACTTACTCACACACAACCTGTCCCCGCACAACTTGTCACCACACAACTTACTCACACACAACTTGCTCACGCACAACTTACTCACACACAACTTACTCACACACAACTTGCTCACAGCTGTTGGCGTGGCAGGCATGGCACTTGGGGACATCGACCTGCACTTTGCGCGGCAGGCGTGGCACTTGGTGACATGGACGTGCATTCTGCGTGGCAGGCGTGGCACTTACGGCATCTGGTGGCGCGCTTGGTTCCCAGTGGACGCCGCGGTCGCCGCGGCTGTTTGTGTGGCAGGCGTGGCACTTGGCGACATCTGCCTTCACTTTGCGTGGCAAGCGTGGCACTTACGGGATCTGGTGGCGCGCTCGGTTCCCAGTGGACGCCGCGGTCGCCGTGGATGTTTGCGTGGCTGGCGTGGCACTTGGCGACATCTGCCTTCACTTTGCGGGGCAGGCGTGGCACTTGGCGACATCGACCTTCACTTTGCGCCGCAAGTGTGGCACTTACGGCATCTGGTGGCACTGGACGCCGCGGCTGTTTGCGTGGCAAGCGTGGCACTTGGCGACATCTGCCTTCACTTTGCGTCGGCTTGGCGTGGCAGGCGTGGCACTTGGCGACATCGACCTCCACTTTGCGTGGCAAGCGTGGCACTTATGGCACTGGACTGGCTCTGGTGGCGTGCTCGGTTCCCGGTGGACGCGTGGCACGCGTGGCACTCCTGGGCTGGCTCTGGTGGCGCGCTTGCTTCCCAGTCAACGCCGCGGTCGCCGCGCCTGTTTGCGTGGCGGGCGTGGCGCTTGGCGACATCTGTCTTCACTTTGCGTGGCAGGCGTGGCACTTGGTGACATCTGCCTTCACTTTGCGTGGCAGGCGTGGCACTTGGCGACATGGACCTCCACTTTGCATGGCAGGTGTAACAATTATGGCACCTGGTGGCGCGCTTGGTTCCCAGTGGACGCCGCCGTGGCAGGCGTGGCACTTGGCGACATCTGCCTTCACTCTGCGTGGCAGGCATGGGACCTGGCGACATGGACGTCCGCGTTGCGTGGCAGGCGTGGTACTTGGCGACATCGACCTACAGTTTGAGTGGCAGGCGTGGCACTTGGCGACATCCACCTAGGTTTTGCGTGGCAGGTGTGCATGGCACTTGGTGACATCCGCGCTGCAAGCGAGTCCATCTCTCTCAAATATGACTTTGTCACACACAACTTTGTCACGCACAATCTTTCACATCTCTCTCTCACATGTAACTTTATCGCACGCAACTTTGTCAAACACAACTCTTTCGCACACAACTTTTTCACACACATCTCTCTCACACGCAACTTTGTCACCCACAACTTCGTCACACACACAATCTTTCACACACATCTCTCTCACATGCAACTTCTCTCTCACACACACACATCTTTGTCACACACACACACATCTTTGTCACACACACAACTTTGTCACACACACACAACTCTTTCACACACAACTTTATGCCACTTTGTCACAGACAATCTTTCACACACAACTTTGTCACAATTAACCTTGTCATACACAACTCTTTCACACACACAACTTTGTCACACACAATCTTTCGCACACACACACAACTCTTTCACTCACAGCCTTTCACACACAACTCTTTTACACACAACTTTGTCACACACAACTCTTCACATACAACTCTTAAAATTATCGACCCTCCACCATCTCCTTTGTCCTTTCTTCTTTCTCCGTGCCGCTTCAACCACTTTTTCTGATTATTGGATGAAGTTGACTTGTGGGGTTATCCGGTCCTTTAATTTTGACTTCTATGCAAAAAGCCAAGAGATGCCAAGAGAAACAAGATAAGGTGGCGGGCCCCACTTGTAGTAGTCATAATCAAATGAGGTTCAGATGCCCCCAACGTCTGTAAACTAAATATTTACAGTCATTTGCCTACGTTTGGGTGATTTTGGGTGGTATGTGTCAGTATAAGTACACCAGCGTCGTGCAGCATCATGCAGCAAATGAGTGTGATGGGAAAATCAACCATGTTTTGACAATTTTGATACCATCATCCCAAGGCTTGCTATCCTGGTGACAATGAAAAATAGCTGGGATTCATGGATGTTTGTCCCCTCAACATATATGTATGATACTGTAAGTTTTTTTGGCTCATCCCAGGGGGATTTTAAGCATAGGATCATCGAGATCGTCCCTGAAACGGACCTCGACCAAACAGCTGCGCAGCTGAACAAGTTTCCTGCCGCTGATCTCAAGGTTTGTTGAGTCAGATCCCCAGTCGTCACCATGGGTTTCAATACTAGAATGGTCTAGACGGTCTAATGACTTAGATTATTTTGGGTACCCGTATTTTTAGGAAACCTCCAAATGGCCATGGTCATCCAGTAGATGGACAAACAAATCAAACCCTACAGACATCTACCAAGTAAAACCCCACACCCCAAATTTCAATGTTGAACAAAACTCTATCTAACTTCCTTTGTGGTCAGGGTTTTATTTTTTTGTCCACCGGACAGCGCGAAATTTGGGGCTGCGGGGGTTGACAACAATACAGCCCCGCTGAACTGGGTGATGGACTTCAGTTTTGATCATGGCACATATGGCTACGAATCAATACCTATGAATACATTTTTTTGAGGGGGATTAACATTCATAAGTCCCAGCTATTTTTGATGTGAGAACCCAGGGTAGTATAGGGTTTTGACTCATACTTAAATAGCAACCCCAAATAGATAGAACAGTTGGACACCTGGACATATTATGGGTTACATCCAAGTATCATCGAATTTACTTCCTGGAAGGACTTTACGGCATGTTTTTCGGTGACCTCTGTGATATACTGTAAACATACTGGCATTATATATATATATATTTATATATAGGAATCCAAGTTAACATCCCGAGCTAGGAATACAATGGAATACTAAACAAATATATAAATCCAAGAAGAATACCATCTGAATAGATATATATATATCATTATAAATCCAAGTTAACATCTCATCAATGGATGGATTTTTTTAGTGTTTCGACCATGGGATGAATGCTATGTCAAAACGTCTGGTACACGGAGCTGCGGCTGCAACAAAAACATGGCTTTTATCATCCTATGAACCAATGGACCATTAATAAACTAATGTTATTTAAAAAAATATGCTATATTAGCCAACCATGGTGTCTCTGAAAAGTTTCTAAAGATAGGCTACCCACACAAAAAAAAAAAACATTGGTGAATCATCAGCGTTCCTATGGGTATTCTACTAGTAAATTGGCGCTTGGGGGATATCCCAATATGACAATAATGACGACATGACCGACACTGATCGACCATGACTATCAAACCATAGTCCGACACTGATCCCATGTTCTATTCGAGTCTCAAAATTTGGTACCCCAGATTAGCATCCATGAAAGCATATGAAAACTATCAACATCAACACTTGCCATTCAGAATTGCAGTTATAAATCAATATAAATCCACCAGTTTTGGAGAAATCCACGGCCGCCCACGGCCCAAAAATCTACATAATCCACTAGTCCTATCTTCCTTGTCTTCGGTCGATTCAGCTCCTCGCCCGGAGGTTTCACCAAGGTGGGGAAACCCCGAGAAATATGGACGCTTCATATACACTGCACAAAAAGGGGTGTATATTCATGCACATGTCGAGTTGGCTTCACAAACATTTTACAAGGCTAAAAACGAAGATGACAAAAACGAGTGGCTTTTGGACACTTAAATATTGATTCAGTGGGAAACAGGTAGACAAACGGCTTCAGAGGACATAGGCACAGCAAAGCCTAGAAATTGAAATGGCTACAAGGCCCTACAATGAGTCACTGCACCCATGTGCACCCTGCCTTGGGAAAGAATCAGCGCTTTGAACCAATTACATCCAATTATATTACTGGTTGGTGGTTTCAACCTACCCCTCTGAAAAATGATGGAGTTCGTCAGTTGGGATGATGAAATTCCCAACTGAATGGACAAATCAAATGCAAATGTTCCAAACCACCAACCATATATATATAATATAATATATATATACCAGATACACATACTAGCAGTATGTATATATATATATGTATACATAGATTACCATTGGGAGTAGCGCCTCAATCAACCAAGCCAAGGTCTAGTCGTCTCGGATGCAATGGATTCACCTCATCGAATCAGAGTACGGAGCTGTCTCAAAAATATACCCCGAAGGGTTGTCAAAATAAACAATACAGTAGCTGCTATTCACTAGAATTCTATATAAACCATTGAGAATAATGTGAGTTCCATTTGAGAATAAGTCTGGGCAAATGAACTTAAATGTTCATCATAATTCACTCACCTGCACTAACCTGAATAGTTGGGCCATTTTGGGATGATTCCTCTAATCATTTGCCCAGCTTTCAGCGCAAAAACAAATCTGCCCGTCCTTCTGCTGTCCTCAGGCCATGATGGCGGTAGTGTTACCTATCTGTATCCCTCAATAAATTTGTATTTACCACCAGATACCAATTATGTGATCATATTTTATCATATCTGTATATGTATCTACCTACCCACCCACCTATTTATATATCCTACTAATTTGATTTGTCTATCTAATCTACAGTAATTCAATCTGATCTTTCATATACATAATCTAATCAAACATCTAATCGAAACCAATTGATCCAATCCAATTTGGTCCAATCTAGTCATCATATGGGAACCACACACCACACTGCCGTGCTGCCGTTGATCTGACAATGGGGAGATTACTTAACTTATAATCAACATTGATCAACATACATAAATGATATAACAATCATGGGATGGGATCTTGATGAATTCTCTATATATGGACCTATCCTGAAATGCTTGGGAAATTCCTGGTATTGTTGCTCTGAACTTTCTTCGCATTTCACAGGAAGATGGATACCCTTAGCTCCGAACCACTGTTCAAAGCTAACTTTGGAAGTCCAATGGGTCTGGATTACTTCACCCTGCCAGTCCACATCCAAAGAATGTGGGCGACCATCAAAGAGTCGGCACATTGATCGGGTCCGGCCAAGCTGGGCGTACCGACTGGAGGCTTGGCAGGTTTGGTACCAAAAAAGCACGAGTTTTGCATGGAGATCCATGCAACATCCCAGCCATCCGCATCGCAACTTCCAATCGCTGCTCTGAGGGTCCACAAGGTCTCCCTTTTGTCGCCACCCGGTTGCAGCATAAAACCCAGCTGAAGCAACCAAAGAGCCATTGTTTCCGGATCAAGATCCCACTCTCAACAATAAAACCCCCAAGAATAGATGAATTTGACACAGGACTGGCAAACGGCCAATTTATAAAGGTTTATTATTCATTGTTCATGATACTCCGAAAGATTCAAGATTTCTTGAGATACAGATAACTAATGGTATATATATATAAACTATATATATATTATAGTAAAAAAATGTAAACAATAACTCACGATAAACTCTATAGTATAGTTTTTTCTATTTATATAAAAATTGCGGTTTTGCCCCAAAGATTTACCAAATCCAGCCAGGAGGCGGCGCTTCTACCCGCTGCAGCTTCGCCTCGGCAGCAAAGGAGGTTTCCATAGCCATGACCCTAGCTGGATGGGTTGGTTCATGGAAAATCCATCTATACCCTCTGGTTATTTAACATAGCCATGGTATAGATGGCCCATTTATAGATGGTTTACCTGGGTTTACCTATTATAAATGGTGATTTTCCATGGCTATGTTAAATAACCAAATGGTAAATGGATGATAACCAGGGGTACCCCTATTCTAGGAAACCTCCATAATTACATTCTATAATTACCCTGCACTTCCAAACACCTTCTGAGAGTGTATTTGGAGTTGTTTTTTGGGGTCTGTTTACACCTTCTCAGAGGGTATTTGGAGCACTAGGGATAATGTTGGATGATATGATCAATGAATTGGACCAGTACTATAAATTACCAGTACTATACACCAATGGAACCTCCATTTATCATTTAATGATATGTTATGTCTATCATTGTGCCAGTACTTCGGAATTTCATTTCTTAGTAGCTCCTTGGCTTCCCATTTCCTGACGGGAACATGGATATCTATAGCTCCACTCAGAGAAAAACCCTCCTAGCCACCAGATGGTTCAAACGTTGGTCTCAACGTCAACATAGTCCACATTTCATCATTTTTCTACATGTCAAATCTAATTCACTGAAGGATTTCGGAAACCCAAATTGGAGGGTTCAACCTTCAAGCACCTGAACAAAACACATGAAGCAACCACCGGGTTCATTGTTCAATGGACACAACATGTGGGTTTCACCTATCACAAACATTAAAAAATAATGGGTGTGTTACTTATGATGGAGATACAAGCTGCATGTCCAGAATTGGATACAACATGATACAGCCAGTAAAAGGAAATGACCAAAAGAAGAGCACAACAGCCAGGAAGTGGGAGATAATACCGATACTCGTGGGGGATTTTTGGTTGATCCAAGAATATGAAAGTTGAGAATTGCTTCTCTACAAATATATACTGTGGGATTCACCCAATTCCCCTCCCATCCCCAAGTCATCACCGGTTAAATTATTGGCTTTCCCACGTTGCAACAGCGACATCATCCATTTAAGTGAAACGGCCGGCAAACATCGGCAAACATCAGAAACAATGGACCAAAATAAGTGGTTTTCAAGTGGTGTTTGATATTGGGGGAATGGGATTAGTTGGGTTCAATGCCAGTCTTGAAAACGAGTAGGAAGCTAAGAAACATCTCTCTTTCCTCATGGATACATGATATATGTGGTTTACAAATCCCTCTCAATGTCAACCTGCCATACAGGCTACCTCCCTAACACTTTTCCGATAGGAGCAGTCAAAACATATAAGAGTTTGTCTCATATCCCCAAATCCTATAGTCCAGAATCATTTTCCGTCAAACATGCCCATTTATTGGGGGTGCCCCATTTTGACACCGACACACACACACGCACTTATCAATTATTATCATTATATTATATATATATGTGTATATATATATATATCCGTTGTGAAAATCGCTGTTCTTGGGCCTTAAATCCTCATGTTTCACATTCTATGCTAAAATTCCCCAGATTTTTACGTGGTTTGCGTTTCCACAGCATTCCAGGCCACCAAATTTCCACGGAACTGGGACCCCCGGGCCGACATACTCAAGAAGGCAGCATCCACACTACCAAATTTCCTGCGTGGGAACCCCATCCCCTGGTTTCATGCCCTACACCCACCATGCTTTCCTGGGGGTGTTGAATAATAGGGGGAAGGGATTCTGAATTCACCATGTCTATAATGGACTGGAATATCTGGATTGCAAAAAAAACACTTGCTACAGATGGTACATGCATACAATACAACTGTATGATACAGTAATTGGAGCAACTGATACATGAATTCTTTGACTCCTAACTTCAGGCTCTGTCCCAATGAGGGCAGCGAAACTGTGGGCAAACTTTTCTTTTTTAAGTTTCAAGTTCAGCTTCTTAAGAAAACATCCCTAAACTGGGAAACACACCATGTTGATGATTTCCTGGTCGCGGCCATACTTGCCGATTGTATCATAGTGCTAGGGCCCATGCTATGTGGGTTATGGTCATCCCTTTCATGGCGAAATCCGAAAATGGATGGACAACCATCCCATACCATCCAACGAACTTCACCGTTGAACATATTAGAATCAGCCTAAGCATAGTTATATATGTTATAGTCAACATCAGTAATCCTAGTTATATAGATTTATATAGTAAATAGCTATGAATTGGTTAGTATCCATACTTGGAGGATCCTCCCTTCGTTACAGCCAGTCATCAGTTAGCTCCCTCCCATCGTCCCATGCCGGTCCCATCCAAGCTGCTGCAGATGCGCTGGACCAACAGGTCTGCCTCGCACTCCGACTTCCGAGGGCCAACCGGCCTTGATGGCGGGCATGCTGGGGGATGCCGGGGCTGGGGGTAGCCCAATGGATGGATGGATGGTTGATTTAGATGGGAAAATCCATGGAAAATCCCCATCTAAAATGGATGAGAACCGGGAAAATCCCCTATTTCACATCATTTTTATGGACATACTCTAGAAAAACATGCGCCATAAATTCATGTCTCTTTGTAACATGTGGTAAAATATTGCCAAAAATACCTGTGAAATCCTGTGACTTGAAGCAAACATCGAGGCTACAACAGGTGACCCAACATGTTTCAAACCTGAAAACTTCAAGGTGGTGCCTCCCACGTTATAAGTTAGTTTATAACCCCATTGACTCTTGCTGTACTTGCCATAAATCCTATATACTTATGCAAGCTATCAACCAACTTAGCCAACTAGCACCACCTTGTTCGTTTCGGGATTCAAACCCAGCTTGATCACGGAAATTCTCCGGACTCTTGGAAGGTCATCTGACAATCACCATGAATACCACATATCCCAATTTGAAGATTTCTTCCGACCCCCTATTTGCCAGGGCCTGTGTTCATTGGAGGTAGGCTATATATGTGCATGCATTTGTATCACTATGTGAAATAATATATATATATATATATATATACAAATCATATGTTCTTTTTTAAATATATTTCATTATATATATATGTATATCATATTAATATATACAGTATATATATATACAACTATATACAGTATGTAACTCTAGATATATAATGTGGATTAATATAGATTAATATGGTATGTTCTGCATCATCATATCACCAATATCCTCCGTGCCACTGGGAGTGCGCCAAGTCACACCACACTGGGCGCCAGGGAGGACAACTGTGGCAGAACCCTCGAGGAGGTTCGATGGACCATCTCTAAATCCTCCAACTGATCCGTGTCAGGGTCCTGGGCACTGGAGAACACTGGAGCTGACTGGAATCCCTGGTCAGTCAGAAATGTTCTTAGGCTAACATTGAGATATCAATAGAGAGTTAATACCATAAGGTGATGCCCACTTTGGGAATCACTATAAGTTGGCTTATAGCTATAGAATAACTGTAGGATTTATGAGATATTGGTAGGTATAACTGCGGGGCACCACCTCGTACCAAAACCCAGTACCAAAATGTTGGATCAATCCGCTCCCAAATATAGAGATGTATACCATGGTATACCTGTCTGGGTCATACATACCGGGTGCCCAAAATAGACTAATTTTGCTACCGGTGAAGCGGTGAACATCATTGAAAGCCACTGCTTAAATTGGGCCTGCTCCCAATTTTGCTAATCTTTCCAGATCACAGTATAGCTCAAGTTTGCTGCAATTGTCATTGTGGGCGGAGAACAAAAAACATTGGTCAACCAAACCAAGGTCTTCACAGGTTTGTTCAATGCATCGCTATTTCCAAGGGACAATTTAGTGATACACAATTGTGCAACACTCTCTGTGGCCCTTTATACTGGCCGCTTAGTAATTTTTCCTATGGATTAGGATCACCCCCAAATATGCAAGATATGAGGGGTCCTTTTTTCATGGGTCCCCAAATCATCCCAAGATATGAAAATATGACACATTTTAGTATGAGTCCCCATTGTTATCCCTATTATCCCATTACTATCCCTATTAGTATTGAAACCTATGGTGACTTGGGGATCCCCCGCCTCTGCATCTGGCGCCCTGCACAAAGCGGATCACGGCTGGGGAGAGCTGAAATGGGCGAAGCGCCGATGTGTGTATATATTAAATTTATAAATTATATTTGTATATCTAATATATATATACCTAAACATATATTGTATCTAATATATATATATATATATGTACATTGATATGATATTCTGTAATGTATGTATATATATATATATATACACAAACTGTTGGTACGAGTATGTGAGTTATACCTCAAAACACCTTTCATGCCAGATTCGGAAACATTTTTGCAGCATCATCCCACTGCATCAAGATAAGACTCACTTTTTGGGACACTACAGACCAACAATACAAACAAAATATCTATGTCGTTTCTTGAACTTGAGAATTAGGGTACATATATATATTACATATGCAGAAAGCAACAATTCACTGAAACAACTTAATACAAATTCTCTGGTTGAATGGATTTTTCATTGGGTTTCGTGACAGCGTAGAGGATGAAACCACATTATGAGTCACAATGTGGTAAACCCAAAAACAATCAATAACATACCATTCCATTAACCAATCCATTTCGGGGTCACTGTACACGACCGCAAATGGAGGTGCAGCCAATAGTAAACCTGTAGCTGGGATTGTTTGTTCGTTTGTTCTTGGGTTTACATGGTTTTACCACATTTCTTGGAACATTGGACCGGGGTGTCTTTGATAAAGAAACCGGGGATGATATTAAAAATCATTGAAACCACGTTTGGGTTGGTTTGCCTGTCCCATTTTGGGAATATAAAGGACATCACCTAACCATAGTAGCCATCTAGTAGACCATATACCATTCATGCTTGGGTGATGTGACCCATGGGGACATCAGTCATGACCCATGAGCTTTGGCTTGGATTCGGCGGTTTGGAAACATTCAGAGAGAGTCCGCTTTGGAATATGATCTATTAGCCTCTGGTAAATTAACTTGTTGATCCTGAAAATAGCCGAGTTTTCATGGTTAAACTCATCTTCCAACCCCTATATATATCTGCCAGGGTCTATATATGTTAATTTACCAGAGGGTATCATGTTGTGAATGTTGTGGTTGTTGAAGGGTAAACCCCTGTAAATCAACCGCTAGGAAAAGGACATCGTTTGGTGCAGCTTAGCCAGCCCCAACAAAGGCCTTGACAGCGCGTCCTGCTCATTGGGACGGAAGATCTGCCGCGGACCGGACGCATTTTTCCACGGGTGTATGGAACATCCATTGGTTTTCTGCAGGGGGACTTCCCTACTTTGCAACTTTCAAGCAAATCATGTGGCCATTCTCCCACCTTTCTTCGGCTAGGAACTCCTATTATAATGGGCTTCCCTGACCTTCCCTACAGATCCTTCTTAGATGCTTTGCTTAGATGTACCTGAATGATACTATAGTGACGGACAATCACTTAGAACGTATTTTGGAAAAATTTTTCTGAATATTACTGCTTTTTTTACGTTCTAAGCCTTGCACTTAGAACGTCGAAAACCATACACTTAGAACGTCCAAATA
>Ga0126342_10016752_pt1 | contig 12741 bp, 6 predicted proteins | sample Cyp1metagenome_FD_92528 | JGI IMG/M metagenome (GOLD analysis project Ga0126342, IMG submission 92528) | Coral microbial communities from Lord Howe Island, Old Settlement Bay, Australia - Cyphastrea 1 metagenome | ecosystem: Host-associated > Invertebrates > Cnidaria > Coral ...
ACCTCAACCTGGGACCCTCCGAGCTCAGTGAGCACCGCTGGACCTCAACGGCCAGATAGAATGCCAGAAGATATGCCAGATAGAACGCCAGATAGAATGTCAGAAAGAATGCCAGAAGATATAATAGATAAAGTGCCAGAATGTTTGCCAGATAGAATGCCAGAAGATATGCCAGATAGAATGCCAGAAGGTATGCCGGATAAAGTGCCAGAATGTTTGCCAGATAGAACGCCAGAAGGTTTGCCAGATAGAATGCCAGATAGAATGTCAGAAGATATGCCAGGAGATATGCCAGATAGAGTGCCAGAAGATAAGCCAGAACATATGCCAGAAGATATGCCAGGTAGAATGCCAGAAGATATGCCAGATAAAATGCCAGAAGATATGCCAGATAGAATGCCAGAAGGTATGCCAGATAGAATGTCAGGTAGAATGCCAGAAGGTATGCCAGATAAAGTGCCAGAATGTTTGCCAGAACATATGCCAGAAGATTTGCCAGATAGAATGTCAGAAGATATGCCAGCAGATATGATCAGATATGCCAGATAGAATGCCAGAAGATATGCCAGAACATATTGCAGAAGATATGCCAGTTGGAATGCCAGAAGGTATGCCAGATAGAATGCCAGAAGATATGCCAGATGAAATGCCATAAGATATGTCAGATAGAATGCCAAAAGATTTGCCAGTAACAAAACGTATAGATGTCATGGTGGGGATAACTCGAAGTAAAGTAATTTCTTAGCATTGAGCCCAAAAGTGACTTAATCATTGGAAACTATGCCGATCCCCAAAAAATATAACAGCAAATCCTACAAATAAGGACACACTATAATTACTTTCCTATCATCTTGGTGGTTACTATACATGGAGCACAGCTGAAAAAGAGCCGTGAAAAGCTGCGCTTTTGGTCTCCACTCCTTTGGTCGCTGGTGGTCTTATCATCAAAATATAGATGGCTTTGGCGATGGTCCCAGAATACACATGACACATCATGTGGTTCCATTGATTGGTACAATATGATTCCGTTAGGAGACATTCTTCAGACACATGGGTCCATTAGCATCTCAATGAGGTTCACATTTAGCCCTAAACCAAAGATTTCAGTCTTGACTTTTATTCATTTTAAGATTTTTAAGTATACCCGATGTAGATATCTTTGATTTCTAGCAGATTTCCACACACATATATATTATATATTTATAAATATACTGCATATATATATTATGTATTCCCATTCCCACGGTATCCTATTGACTCCCATCTTATTCCCATTGTTCTTGCCGCAGAGCCTCAACTGGGCAGCCCTTGCTCCATCCGTCATCCGCCAGTCGATGGTGCTGGAAGGAAGGGCCACGTAAAACCTGAAATCCCAAGATTTCAGATTTGATGCTGAGGAACTACAGGATCCGGAAAACAAAAATGATAAAAATATTCAGGGGAACTAGCCGTAACTAGCCTTTAAAGTAATCTAACATATAGAATCATATAGATACATCTGACTATTTAGTTGGATGATGTACCGAACTTGGTGATTTTCCACGGCAAAGCACGTTACAGGAAATAGATGGAACTAGTGACCTAGCCAACACTTAGGGAGTCAAGACATAGAAATGGGACATAGGGATTTAGACCTCAACAATTCAGGCATAACCAAAGCATATGAACAAAACAACCATTTCATGAGAATTTCGCTGAATCTCATCAGCAACAACAACATCATACAATGTGATACAGCCATTTGGGATGGCTTCTGGCTTTGGGTGCACCACTTGGGAAATTCTGCCAACAGTATTTTACAACGTGCCCGCAAACCCCCCAAGTATGTTTGTTGGGTTATAATCCCATCCAGCTAGAGTTGCAGCTACTATAAACCCAACTTAGCAACTCACATTCTAGTTACTATTCCTACTGGTTATAGCAAATACCATGAACCCAACAATTACCATCTGGTTATGACTAACAGCTCGCCATGGAAAGATCCACCCATTTTTAATAGGTAAACCATCTATTTCTATGGGCCATCTATACCATGGCTATGTTAGTCATAACCAGAGGGTATTCTGTAAACTCAACAGATATTTGCAGTGATTTCCACCAACTTAGCTAAACTCACCGTCCCGGTGTCGATCAATCCGCGGGAAACCATCGAGGAACCATAGCAACTAGATAGCAACTAGTGCTTATAGTAGGGAAGTGGAAGGGTTGTTCACCAACTGATCGCGTTTTTGTTCAAACAAATCTTATTCAAAGGCTTCCGATGCCTTTGGTCACGTTCCCAATCACCAAATCTTGGTGAAAATGTGTCTGGTTACCTGTCTCACTTCTGAAGGTTTGGGAATGTTGCGAATGGGATACGGCTCGGTTCCTGATCATCCCACCTAACTATGGGTGTAACATGTTATAACATACCATAGAGGTGGGTATAAACATAGTTAGGTGGGATGTTACACCCATAGTTAGGTGGGTATAACTATGGTATAACGTAACTAATTATGGGTATAAACATCTATAAACATAACAGTCATTGGAGGTATTTTAACCAATTGATCGCTAACGGTGTTGGTTGCCGAGTATTCCCAGTTGGGTACAGTATGTTGTCCCAATTGCTAGCGTCGAGCCTGCGCTCAAAACTCATAGCTACAATGTGGCGCCCCATAGTTCGCCAAGTTGGTTTATAAGTAGCTCAACGAACAGGTGGATCTGTAATCTGATGGGCGTGGGAAGGTAACTTGTACTTGGATGTACATCCCCATCCCAGTCGTCAAGCAGCCAATACCATAATAACTACCACCTGGTTATTTAACATAGCCATGGAAAGATCCACCCATTTTTAAGAACGGTAAACCATCTATTTCGATTAGGGCCATGGCTTCCATGGCGAACTGTTAGTCATAACCAGAGGGTATTAACTTGGAGGTCAGTCAAACATCGTCAAACTGATCGCTCTTGGGGGATTCAACCAGAAGCTGATTCAAATATCTCAAGTGGGGCCCCCAACGGAACGTCATTATCCTTGGCCGCCAAAGCCTGGCGAGTTGGAAGCTGGAAGTTTTCATGGTCGACGTTGGTAATTTAAGTAGTGGAACAATAGTAACAAGGCGTATCAAGAGCTTAGGAGGACCTTCTTTCATCAAAATGGGTATGGGTCAATACCTATAGATACATTTTTAGTGGGATGAACATCCATTTACCAGCTATTTTGGGGTTCACTAGGTACCAGGGTTTTGACCCATCCCCAAATTGGTAATGTGAAAGAGATAGAACTAGCATAAATCAGGCAGGACAAAGTCAGCGGCCGGGTTCCGGATCGACTGGTGGACTGTGGAAGTGTTCAAATAATACGCCATCCACAAGTCATGCGCCATCTTTGGGGATGACTCCCGTAGGAAGCAGGTCACCCCTATTTCCGTCTCTATGTGAACTGCCAAGATCTCAAGTGTTCTCGGGTGGTCCACATGTGTTGTTTATATTCCTATACTTTGGCTGGCTTAGAGACCCACCGCTGCTGCTTAAGTTTTGACATTACTCATGGACAAAATGCGCCACATGGCTCTTCGGCTTCAAAACAAACAGGTTTTCAACGTCAAGACAAGGGACTACTAAACCCGGGTGGTTTTTTTTATTCGTTCACCAAGCCCAACAAAACTACAGATAATTACAGATATTAAAAATGATATTAAAACATATCTGGGTAAATTATAATAATTCACTAAGCTGAATTAAGGCCATTTGGGAATGATTTCCCTTATTGACCATGTTGTATAAGCAACCCATCAGGAATTCCCCAGATTTTTGCCGTGTTTCATCAGGTTCACCACAACCTGCTTACGATCAACATAGGTTCTGAAGGCCCCGTATACAACCATCTTTCTGAGGTTCACAAACTATGTATAAAACTGGTCCTGGTCTTTATATATCTATATAATCATGTAGCTATATGTAGCTTATATAGGATTCTAGGCATCTGTAAGTTATAGGTATATTGATCCATAAGCATCTCCCAATATCTGAGATGCTTATGGATGCTATAGGATGCAAAAGGTATTAAGAGCACCATCTCCCAATATGGAGGTTTCCTGAGATGGGGATCCATTTTTGTAGGGATTTTCCATTAAATAAACCATCTGGCACTGGGTAAACTACATATTTCACTCACCTGAGATAAGGCTTCTATAAATATAACCATTATTAATGAGGTATGTGCCCATGTCAGGCCTTGAGGTATGTGCCAATCTTGTTGCACGCATCCCCGTTGCGTGTCACCCGGTCTGCCCCGGTGATGACCATGTCGACCATGCCCGTCCTGGCGCACGGATGTTTTTTTTTGCTACACAAAAAAAAAGTTAACCAACAGAAATCGACGATGTCATGGGAATTTACATAATGGGATTTAATGGGAAATTAATGGGAATTAATGGGGATTCGATGATATACCATGATGATTGAATGGGATTTATCCAAGAAACATCGCGATTCAATGGGAATAAACCAACAAACATTATATAGGATTTAATTGGGACGAACCATGATTTTAACAAACTAAATATTGATATACTGGGATTTATCAAGAAAAATACGGAATACAAGCGAAAGGCGTAGTGGTCAAACAGGGCATCAGAATGGGGGATAAGGATGGATGGATAAGGATGGCCAAGGATGGCCTCGGGACTTAACAATGATTTCGCGATCAAGGTAGTAACTTCACCAGCAAAAGATTGCGAATAAATTGGGATCGACAAGAAATCGAGTGAGTGTGAACGATCTTGGATTAGCTAAATGGCAGCCGCATCGCATTGCCCTTGTGTATAGGATTAACCAGCTGAAGAATGTGGAAAGGATTCCAAAATCCCGGACTTCTTGGTCAAAATCTCCCATTGGTGATATTGTTGCCGTAGACTCCATGGCTCAAAAAGAAACAACTTCACTGGGAGCATCCTCTTCAAATCATCCCAGAATTGGTAGTTAAAAATGCATGAAACCCCATATCTAAAGGTACCCAAATGCTCCATGGAATATGCAAACCAACATTTGCCCTAAAATCACCCAGTTTTGTAGGTTTTAGGTAAATATACCATACATGATGCATATGGGGTTAAAAAAAACTGGTTGGTGGTTTCAACCATCTTGAAAAATATTAGTCAATGGGAAGGATTATCCCATATATGAAATGGAAAATAAAACATGTTTGAAACCACCAACCAGATATCTCATTAACCATTATTAACCACTATTAACCATTATTAACCACTATTAACCACTATTAACCACCAACCAGAAAACGACTTTCCTGAATATCTTCGCCTACCAATCTGTGAATCGATCCTGCACACCTCATGAGGTGACCACCAGCGTTATCGGCGATGACGCTGTGCTTCACTCCATGCTTGGCCTGACCGAATCCAACATGCTACGCTGGGAAAATGCTGGGAAAGTGCTGAAAAAAATGGAGATTCTATGGGATTTCATGGGAAATCCCCCAGACAAAATGGAAGTTGCTGGGAAAATCATAATATGAAAGTACGGGGAAATCATCCACTAATTCACTAATTGATGTTTTAATGGGACATCCCCTTTATAGATGGCCTGTTACGGGAAAATCATCGTCAAGTAAATTCGCGGGATCTGACATTGCAATGTTTGTTACAAGAGGGTAAGTTTGAGAAGTTTATGTACCATCAAAAACTGGGGTTTAGCAAGCAACAAAATGCTGAGTTACAGTTGATTAGACTATATTAGATGTATGTTGATTTACTGTACCTATCTGATCTGTAGCTGATATTCCCACCAAGAAACTGGGAGCTAACCAGCCATTTTTTGGGCATGTTTAGCAATCAATGGTAGGTCTTTACCTATGAACAATAGGGGGTTTAAAAACAAATAATACGAGTACCGCAAAATTGTGCCCCACAGTCAGCCGAGTCGGTTTATGAGGTGCCGCCTAACTGTTGAGTGTATGGATGTTTGTCGTGGATACCCTCTGGTAAATTAACATAGACCCTGAAAATAGCCTAGTTTTAATGGGAACTCATTTTCCAACCCCTATCTGCCAGGGTCTATGTTAATTTACCAGAGGGTACATATTTAGATGGGCGCACATAAACCAACTTCTAGTCTTGATTTTTTGGACATCACATTGCATGTCTTCTTAAACCAAAGTAGGCTGTAGGGGTGTACCATTGAGACGGTAACCCTTATATTTCCACACACACACACACTTACTTTTCTCTGTGGATCTTTTAGATTTCCAAATCAGCACAATCAAAATCACCAATGAAATCCCCTGAAAATACCAAACAATCTACATTCAATTCCACTGGAAATTCCCATGTTCACCTCAAATTTTGCAGGATTTTCCATAGATCTTCAAGTGTTCACCAGAATTTACCCAACATCTTCCCAACGTTTCGATCTTCACCATTTTTTTTGGCTGAAGCATTGGAATGTTTCCATTTTCCCAAGGCTTCCCCCAGCCCAAGGCACCAGCTCCCAGGCTGTCAGTGAGGCGCCCTGATTCCTGGGCCTTGTCTCGTCCACCTCGGCTGTTTTAATGGGCTTATGATGGGGGAATCATGGGAAAATCTTGGAAAAATCTGGGAAAAACATAGTGACATAGTAAAACCATAGTTTTGCCAGATTGTTCCAAGATTTTTCCAGAAAATATGGGTTTATCCCATCATTTTTCGAATTTTCTGGGAACATGATGGGATACTTTTACATGGTAAAATCATAGTTTTCAACCGTCTCCAGCGATGAAGTTGGGATATTTAAGGGACGATGTTCACCAGAAACCATGTTTTTGAAGTTTTCCGCTAAATATGACCGGTTTTCCATTGATAGCTGACGATTATTCATTGACTCAATGTAATGGTTGTTTTTTTTGCGGATAGGAAGAACTGATACAACTATAGGGTCTATAGTAGATATCTCATCTCTACAGTTAATGGGACTTATTACTCATAAAGCTGGGGATAATCTTGTTCCCCTCATATTGAAAACAACCTAAATGGGTCCCAATATGTGCAAATCCCCTGTACATATACTGTTTACCATGGTTTCTGATGTTGTTTTCAGTATGGGAAGGGATTGATGATGTGTTTTTTTTCTTAATGGTGGTTTTATTGTGGTTGGGTGGTGGTAATGATGCTTTGAACATGGGTGTATGATGGGTCCCGACAAAGAAATGGTTGTGTTGTGTTTGACCATGTTGGGTTTGAACACCAAGATATTCATTTATTTGTCAGTCCAGCAACATCTTAATGTGGTTGTGAAATGGGACAATGAATAGGGCAGTGTCTAAAAATGAACGTGTAATACTTGTAAGCTTAATATAATAGGAGATACGAGCTCAACCAGTGGATTTAGGGGTATCTATATTCAGACACAGTCACAATATGGTCACAGATATTTTGAAACACATGTGATGTTTTTCCGCTCATACAACACTTGGAATCAATTGATCATCCCGGTAATCCCGTTCCCCTCATAGTTACCCTCTGGTAAACTAACATAGCTATTGAAAATGACCATTTATAGTGGATTTTCCCATTAAAAATGTTGATTTTCCATAGCTATGTTAAATTACCAGAGGGTAATGACCAACAGGCCTCAAATAAACCCTGGTAGAAAGTAGTGGATCTGTTCATGAAAAAAGGGGTTCCCACATACAGTACGGTGGTCCCAGGACTACCTCGGTCTAGAAAACCCATCATATGAGTAGTTGGATATATCTACAAAAAAAACAACACTATAACCCACTATAATAACCCTAGTGATTGGAGTTATGTTTACCAACTTCACTGGTAACCTTTGGCACCGCAGCGTGATTTCACTCTACTCTGAGACTCCCAGGCCCAAACGTGGATGGGCAGCCCTTGATTGAAGGCGGCATACACCTCGAGGCAGGGGGCTGAAGGAGGCGTTTTTCTAACGCAAACCGTCCATGGCGTTTTTAATAGAGTTGTACCTCCTATATATGAAAGAATATCATGATACATGGTTTTTATGTTTGTTAAAAGTTTTACACTATTAATGATGATATTAGTTTGTATAGACATAAATGAACGATAACGATCTTTTGTGGATAAGTACGCGAAACACACCAGAGACACACATTTTGGTGAGTTTCCACATCATCGATTTGGATGGCCAAAATTATGGCCCACCCGGAGCCAAGTGCTTGCCAACATGTCTGTCAATAGGTCGCCGTTATATGCCCTTTTGCCCGGCAGCATGTCTGGTCCACAGGTACAATTTGTGGGTGCTGAGACTGAACTGTGGGGTGGGATGTGCTCTTTTGGGGTTCCAGCATGTTCCAGAGTTATTACTCCACGCACTGATGCTCAAGATGCTGAGTGCAGTTGGCCCCAAAAGATTGAACATACCCAAGAAGGATTTCGGTTGATTCACTGCCCATTCTCCTCAGTCAGACCCCCAAAAGACACGCAACTCCCAAAGCCGAAGCTATCACCAACAATTAAGAATCGGATACAATTCACCATCGCTATAGTAATTCATCCCTCAAAAAAAATCAAACGGATAGTGAATCTTCACTATATCATACTATTCTAATGGGGAAATTTACGTTTCCATCTTTGGGATGACTAGAGCAATTGCCATCTACCATCTGGTTATTTAACATAGCTATGGAAAATCCATGAAATAGATGGAGGTTTCTAGCTGGGAAAATCGTCTGTGAATGAAACATTTTCCATAGCTATGTCAAATAACCACAGGGTATATGGAATGGAAATATTTAAATATGTTGTATATGGATAATGGTTATATGGATCACTGATTATTATATGGTTAATGATTATCAGATATATATATATATCTATTGGTCATCAAACATGATTCGTTCACCCCAGGACCATCCCCGGAGGCCGAAAGAGCCGAAAGACCGGCGACAGGGCTGAACCTGAGGAGACCAAGCCACTGGGGAGATGGGACCACCATGATTCCTCTTGGACATGAGGCCATGGTTTGCCACAGTCTCAAATTCTTAGTAACCTAGAAATATCATGATAATATAATATATTAATATTATACAAATATACAATATACTCTATATATATTTATATACATATAAAATATGATTTCCCCATATTGATCCTTTACGCACAAGGGTTGCAGTGCAGGGCATCCAACAACAGATTCGTAAAGCAATTTGATCAATTGCCGGCTACAGCTGGTTGCAACAAGCTCTCCAATTGAAGTGACAGATGGTCTGTGTAGCCAGAGTTAATAAATTATGTGAACCCATTTGAAATTTGGACGACTGAAGTTAAGTACCAGTAGTACCCGCAAGAGGCGGGGCGGAAGTTGCCTTAGGGTTATACTATATAAGGCCTTCCTCATCTATATAGAACTTGCATGCGCCAGCCAGGCCCGTGCGTGCGTGCTTTGTGCGAACCTGTTGCACGGTTGTTGTCCAAGAACATGACCTGCGCAGGACCCCGGTGCAATGCAACTCCAAGTGAACACTTTCTTCACACTTCATACTGCACGCTTCACACCCCGCACTTTACACTTCACACTTGCACTTCATCTCATCTCAAATCATGTGAGCTCTTCTCACCTCATCTCAGCTCTTCTCATCTCATCCCATCTCTTCTCACATGTCATCTAAGTAAGTTCTTCTCAACTCTCAACTGTTTTCATCTCATCCGAGCACTGATCAACCTTTCTTATCTCCTCTAAATTCTTCTCGACTCATCTCAGCTGTTCTGCACGCCAGAAAGCTCTTACTGTCAGAGAGAAGTCTCTTGCACAAAAAAACCATTGGGCACAGAAAGCTTTTGCACACAAAACCTTGAGACACAGATGCATTTACACAGAAAAGCCTTTACAAAATACTGTACTTTGTACTGCAAAGCTTCCGCAAAGCATTTCCCAGTACTACTACTTGTACCACAAAGCTTGCACAAAGCACTTCCCAAGCACTACTTTGTACTACAAAGCTTGCACAGAGTACTTCCCAGTACTACTTTGTAGTACAAAGCGTGCACAAAGCACGTCCCAGTACTACTTTGTACTACAAAGCTTGCACAAAATACTTCCCAGTGCTACTTTGCACTACACAGCTTGCACAAAACACTTCCCAGTACTATTTTGTACTACAAAGCTTGCACAAAGCACTTCCCAGTACTACTTTGCACTACAAAAGCTTGCGAACAGTGAGCCGTACTACTGTGTATTATAAAGCTCTCACCAGTACTACTTTGTAGAACTGCAGTTTCAAGCAAAAAGTGCGAAGATAGCATCTGACATCGAAGAGACAATGCTATGGAGCTCTGACTCACATGATGGTAAAGCTATCACCTTCTGCGTCCTTGAACTTCCATAGAGAAAACTGCCATTCAAGAAGTGAATGCCACAAGATGTAGATTTCCTGTGAACTCGGTTGCCAGCCCAGTCTGCATCTGATGTAAAGTGTCACACCACCCTTCATCAGGTAAAAGTCATCAGATGTACTGTAAAGTCTCACACCACCCTTCACCAGGTAAAAGTCATCAGATGTAAGGTCTTCACACCACCCTTCATCAGATAAAAGTCATCAGATGTAAAGTCTCACACCACCCTTCATCAGGTAAAAGTCATCAGATGTAAAGTCTCACACCACCCTTCATCAGGTAAAAGTCATCCGTAACTCGGAAGATTGCTTCCCAACCTCCTTTGATAAAGCATCACAAAACCCGATCCCTGGCCTGCCAAAAATTGGGAAACACTATGGACACCGGGGTGTTTCTGAGGGTTTTACAGTTTAAGCATGCCGCAACTTGTATCATCCGCCAAGTGTTTGGTAACTAAGGTCAGGATCAAATCAAATGGGTATGGCTCGAAACTCTGGTACCCTTCTCTTCACCCAAAATAGCTGATACATAATGGTAACGGTAACTAACTAACTCTTGATTTTCACCCTCCATTATCATCCATTTACCATCCACTGTAGTACTATAACTATCAGCTGTCAATATAGATACTATAGACTATAGTTTTGAATCCATCCCTTATCATAGCTTCCCAAATAACGCGGGGTCAGTGACTTCCTGATAAAAGGATCGGAAAAGTAGCATATAAGTACTTAAATAAATATAAATTGAGGCGTTTTGGCATCGTTTTAAAGCTTATATACTATATGATCCATCTGTTCATAATATAATTACCTATGAAAAAAATCCTGCAATTTTTCATCAGGTTGATCCCCTCATTTTCATAAACCATAACTTTTTGATACCTTTCGGGTGGGTTTACTATACCCACAACAGCATCCTCCCAAGCATCACCATCTCCGTTCCAGGGCACCCCAATCAGCGAAGGCTAACCAGCCAGCGTTGCAGTGCGTGAGGACCTGTGTCAAACAGATCTGGTGCATGGTATAGCAATCCCTAAAAACGATAGAAGTTTCTAAAATCATCTGATGTTGGTCTTAACTGGCCATTGATAGATTAATCATCTGATGGATATTAGAAACGGCATTCCAATAGATTAAACGATGGAATCATATTAGAATCATTTCTTAATCTATTTTTTAGCCTAGTAATGAGCCGATAGATGTTAGGTAATGTATCGTCTTTTATCTATTAATGATTAGACTATGTTTGAACATGTTAGAATCCATTTTTCTACCTTTACTACATTTTTTCTATGTTGTTAGGCATTGAATATTGGTAAATCCTATTTAACCAGATAGTTAGGTAAATCGTTTTATCATATGTCTATCAGAAGAATATATGGTATGTATATATATATATAGTATCTAATGTGAGTATGTTATATAGATCAAATATGGTAATCTAATAAATATATATATATCTAATCGCCTATAATGTCCAATGGAATCGTTGTTTTATGGAAAAATGCTAGCCCCCTTTTAATTCGGAATGCTGCATGTGTCTGCAAGGATCAAAACCTTTGTCAGCCAGTGAACGTGAACGTTTCCCATATTGGTCAGTTGGAAACATCATCCAATAACTTAAGGTTGAAACAACATATGTTTGACCTAACCAGCCATCACCCTCTGGTAATTCAACATAGCCATGGAAAATCACCATTTTGAGCAGGTAAATCCTCTAAAATCATCTGTATATAAATGGACCATTTATACCATAGAGCCATGTTGTATATTTTCCATTTAAACCACAACTAACCATAGTTAACCATAGTTATTCTATATAATATTAACCAGAGGGTAATCAGCAATTTGAAAATCGGTTGGGCTGCCCTGCATTCACGCAAGAGGAAGGGCTTTGGCGGGCTTTCTTCCTGCGTGGCAAAACGGGGTCAAAACCTGTGGGTTTTTCAGAACCCTTGTTGAAGGCCAGACTATAGTCCAAATACCTGTGACACTTTGATTGATAGGAATTTATGGTGATTTAAGTGGAATTTATGGCGATTCGATGGTGCTTCAATGGGATTTAATCGGATTCAATAGGGAGTTTATGATTCCCCACCTGCCAGGTGAGGGTTGTTAGATTTTATCAGAGCTGTTCTCCTCCTCCTCCTCCACCTCCTCCGCCTCCTCTGCCTCCTCCGCCTCCTCACCCGCCGCCTCCTCCTCGCAGTCCAGATCCCAGTGGGCACAGCCGGACCTCCCGCGAGCTCCAGGTCGCAGTGGGCGCTGCCGGACCTCCACCGCGAGCTCCAGATCGCAGTGGGCACTGCCGGGCCTCAACCGCGACTTCCAGATCGCAGTGGGCACTGCCGGACCTCAACCGCGACTTCCAGATCGCAGTGGGC
>Ga0126342_10016753_pt1 | contig 12740 bp, 12 predicted proteins | sample Cyp1metagenome_FD_92528 | JGI IMG/M metagenome (GOLD analysis project Ga0126342, IMG submission 92528) | Coral microbial communities from Lord Howe Island, Old Settlement Bay, Australia - Cyphastrea 1 metagenome | ecosystem: Host-associated > Invertebrates > Cnidaria > Coral ...
GGGGAGGGAAAGAGAGAGGGGGATTTCATCTGAACTTGCGGACATGACATGCTGCGAGCTGCATCTTCGTTGTCGTCATCGTCATTGTCGTCGTCGTCGTCGTTGTCGTTGTTGTCGTCGTTGTTGTTGTTGCTTCTGGTCCTCCTTCTCGTTCTCGTTCTTGTTCGTGTTGTCGTTGTCGTTGTCCTTGTTGTCGTCGTTGTCGTCATTGTCGTCGTTGTCGTCGTTGTCGTTGTTGTCGTCGTCTTCGTCGTCGTCGTCGTCGTCGTCGTCGTGAACAAGAGATCAATCCAGGTCCAGGTACAAAGTGCAGTGATGAAAACAAACAAATACTGAACCTTTTGATGTTTATCTCATTGGAAAGCTGATAGGGCTGAGCACTGCCCAACAATACTTGTAGGCTTGCTGCACCTTCCCGATATTTCAATCCATCTCTGTTGTTGTTGTTGTTGTTGTTGTTGTTGTTGTTATTGTTGTTATAGCTGTTGCTGCTTGGTCCTGTTGGCGTTGTCGTTGTTATCTTTGTAGTTAGTACTTTTTGCAAACCCCCCAAAATCGTCAAATCGACGGTTTTTGCAAACCCCCAGAAAGCTTCAAATAGGCGGTGTTTTCGCGATTTTTCACATCTCGGAACAAAACAACACTGTAAATACCGATGTTTTTGGCTCTGCGCCAACGCAAAACCACGGTATTTACGAGGTTTTGAGCCTCTGCTAGCAAAAACCACGGTATTTACAGTGTTTTGTGGCCCGGGCCTAGCAAAACACTAGTATTTACGCAGTTTCCTGCATGTTGTCAGAAGCTTTTTTTGGATGCCAAAGGCACAAAAACATTGTGAATTACACGATTTTTACGCGTGGACAGTACCAAAAAATTATGAAAAATTGACCAAAAAACGCCCAACAAGGACTTCCAAAACGCATCTTCAAATTTTACCATCTTTTTTCCCACCCCGAAAACCCCAGCAGGCTGAAGGATTTTAGGGAAGGGTCGGCGGCAGCGGCGCGCCCCCGGGTAGCTAAAGCTTAGCTGCCACCACAAACGGCGAGGCATCGCCGGAATGGGCTAACGCCCTGGTGCCGCCGACCCCCCCTCTTTTGGAGTTGGCTCGGGAGGAGGCTCGGGGAGGCAAGAGACAGCCATTTGCGGGCGTTTCGAAGCAGGCAGGCAGGGGCGGCCAGGGGGTTTTTGACAGGCTTTACAAGGCTTGGCAGGCAGGGGTTTGTAGAACCAAAGGTGGTAAAGAACAGTTCACGCTTCGAAGGCTTGATATGGATGGGCAGGTATGGCCTGTAGAACCAATGGTGGCAAGCTGCAGCGCAAAGACTCTTTGCAAGGTTGGGCAGGCGGGGTTTGTCTGGGACCAGAGGAGGCCAACGGCTGTTTCGAAACGGTTACGAAGCAGGGCAAGTGAGGCCGTGTGGAACCAAAGGGTGCGAGCGGCAGTTCCAAACCCCGGAAAAGAGGATGTGTCGGTGTCCAGTGGAACGAAAAGTGTCCAACGGCAGTTTCAAAACTTGTATAGCAGATTTAGATTCCTTGGGCCCGGCCTTGGGCCCAGTGGAGCGACAAGTGCCCAACAGCAGTTTCAAGACCTGCAACAGATATAGATTCCTTGGGCCCAGTGGAACGACAAGTGCCCAACAGCAGTTTCAAGACCTGTAACAGATATAGATTCCTTGGGCCCAGTGGAACGACAAGTGCACTACAGCAGTTTCAAGACCCGTAACAGATAGACTCCTTAGGGCCGGCCTGGGCCCAGTGGACCGAAAAGTGCCCAACGGCAGTTTCAAGACCCGTAACAGATGACTCCTTGGGCCGGCCTTGGGCCCAGTGGAACGAAAAGTTTCAAGACCCGTAACAGATAGACTCCTTGGGGCCGGCCTGGGCCCAACGGAACGACAAGTGCCCAACAGCAGTTTCAAGACATGTAACAGATATAAGTTCCTTGAGCAGGGCGTGCAGAGGCATTTGAATGCCTTGATTCGCCGATATCTCAGTCGCACATTGCGATCCCGGGGGATCCTGCTAGCCATTTTTGCTGTTGCAATACAGTTTCAATGCGCATTATGTCACGCTCACAAGCATTGACATGCTTTGCTTTGCCACGTTTCTTTTCAAGACCGTACTTTGCCAGACAATCTTCAGGCAAACTCCTCCCGCGCCCTGCCTTTGAAGAGCTGGGCACGGGTATCTCCTGGCAGTGCCAGATCGAGACGAGTGTCAGAGCCACAAGGAGCTTAGAATCTGTCATCGTTTGCCGGTTGCCACCTTTGGCAACAGTCATGCAGTCGGGGGAGACGGTCGTTGTGCCGTGCGGCGATGGCACGGTCATCCGCATGCCGATCATAGTACTACAGAGGTACCCTCCGCATTGCTCCGGATGGATCACGTCAGATGCCAGAGGTGCAAATGGGCCGGTTGTTGTTTCGCTGGACTGAGCTTAGAAAACCTCCGCAGTTGCTGCCCAAGTGTGCGTGGCTGCTGCTGACTCGGAACCGGACGCTGGAAAATGCCCGGTTGACGCACGATTGGACCAATGCCCGACCCCCCTACACATTCAGGTGACTCTAAAAAAGAAGTGCGCCTGGGCGCAACTTGGCCACACGATGCAAGGTCCGATCTCGTCCCATTTGTCACTGAATGATTTTGTACCATTGAAGGAAAACATGAAGCGGGTCTTTCCGCGGGTCTTCGTCAGGAAGCGCAGCCCAACTGCAGATGCTCCGAGGAAATGGTGCTAGGCCGGCGCAGAATATTTGATTGCCTGTGGCAAGCCTGGCAGCTGGTGGTCTTGTTGGGGCCTGCAGCAAACACATGCAAGGGTTCTTCGGGAAAAATCGCCGGCGCACTTGCATTCAACTTGCACACGTGAACCATTGAATTTGCATAGATGAAGAGTGGCTTGCATGTGCCAGGCGGCCCACATAAGAGTTCAGGCTGGGGGCCTGGACAGTCACGAAAGCAGACCCACTCAGAGGACCCCCTTCCCTGGATTGAAAACACGCCAAAATCCAACATCCACATCCAGGTCTACATCCACACCAGCTTCCTCATCCTCGTCCTTATCATCACTCTCCTCATTCATTCTCCTCATCCTCCTCATCCTCCCCACCCTCCTCCTCCTCCTCTTCCTCCTCCTCCTGCTCCTCATCCTCGTCATCCTCGTCATCATCATCATCATCATCATCATCATCATCATTCATCATCATCATTCATCATCATCATCATCATCACGTCATCCTACTCTTACATCTTCGTTTGTCCTCAGCATTATGCACTTCCCGCTGCTAGCTTTCCCCTGCTAGCTCTCGTTGCAGCCGCTGTGCCTCGAGTGCAACACTGTTGCGCACTGTGACTGTTAATGACACTGTTGCAACACTTTAACTTTCGGAATGCGCTTGGTTGAACAGTTTCAACTGTTGTGCCAGTTCTGCATTCTTCTGCATTGTGTGGCCGACGCCGATTGGTAAGAGCCAGTTAGGACAACATGAACGCAGTTAGTGGTCGTAATGCTTCCAGAATGTTCAGGACTGCACTGGGAGAACGAACCCTGACATGTTGATAACCAAAGCCCAAATACATGAAGGCGCAGAAGTATTTCAACACCGGACATAAATATAAAATATGTAAACTTTTTTCCCAGCTGTTCAACATAAACGGGCATTTCCCGATTGTATTAATGCCCGCCTACACTTGACTTGAAAAGTCGATGCGTTTGCACTTTCTGTTGCGTACAGCTTGGGGAAGCATTTTGAGGAAGTCGGTGCGTGTTGCATACAGCTGGGGGACTGCATGTTCCTTTTTCTTCACATAGCGAGTTTGCATGCGATTTGGTAGAGCCCTGAGAAGGCATATTGCCACAATACCGTTGGGATTTGCATTTCAAACCTTGATTCCAAAACGATGTAGAACATGTTGTGTACATGGTGCTGTGTATGCAGTGGTGGAGGCTCATAGGAGCATGCAGGCATGTAGGGATGGATCAAAAGGAGTCAATCTGTTTGCAGCACAATGCGGTTGGTATATCTTGGAAGGTGAACAAAAGCAGCGGTAACCACAACACAAATACAAACATCTTCCTGACAAGACTGCCTTGGTGTTACTTTTGGGGTATCGCCGGGGTATCGCCGGAATAACCTGCTTGACTAGTAATTCTTGCAAACTCTTCTTGTTTTAGAAAATCCTGAATGTAGCCTATACCTAGGAATCTACAGGTAAAAAACGAAATATCAACTAAATTCAAGACTGCTTCACATGCGGCGCACCAAGAGGATCTACAAGTAAAAGAAGACAAAAATCAACTGAAACCAACACTGCCTGACATGCGGCGTACCAATAGGATCTACAAGTCAAGAAACAAAAAATCAACTGCTTGATATGCGGCGTACCAATAGGATCTACACGTAAAAGAAGAAAAAACAGCTGAAATCAGCATTGTTTGACATGCGGCGCACCAATGGGATTTGGATACTTTTGCACTGACTTCTTTGACTTCCCGAATGCGCGGCGTACCAGTAGGATTCAAGTCCCAAACGGACGTTGCACTGACTTTCCCGGGTGGGTGTACTCTACCCGAATCCACGCGGTGATTGTTGTTGCTGACCATCTTATTGTGCTCCACCGTGACCCATGCATGGTCCTCTCTCCAGCCCTCAGCACCTTTGTCTCTAGCTGCGCAGGGCCAGCACATTCTGCGGAAAGTGTGCTGTAGTTGAAGAACGTGTGTCCTTGTTGTTCCCTCCGACGTCGACTTAACGTGCGCAGAGACGGCAAAGCATGCATTTCGCACTGCGTTTTGCAGTGTTTTTGCTTCCAGGGGTTTTGGGGTTTGGGGGGTGGGGTGGGGGGGGCGCTCATAACGTTCGGTTCTCACAATAAAACCATGCTGTACACATTTTCATTGGTACACCGATTTGCGGTCCGTGGTCCAGCTGGCAACATGTCAACATGGCGAAGGATGAGTTCACCAAGGAGAAGATCCTCGCACAACGCAGGGAGTGGTACCGGGTTTTGCAATGGATGGCATGGATCATACGTTCACGTCTTGCCAAAGGACGAGAAGTTTTGGTTGAGAATCCGTGGCCACTGGCGCCAGACCTGTAAAACTGAGGCCCTGTTTGTTGCCTTGCACCGGGTGGAATTACAAAACGGGTTAGCTCTGTTGCACACCTGCCGTGGTCCCAGCGCCCCGCCTAGGCCTAGGCCAAGGCTAGGCAGGGGTCGGCGGATTTTGGCAGATAATGGGGGTCCTGAATGACTTGACACTGGCCCAAGTTGCTGATTGCTTGAAGCTTCACTACTTTCAGGCAGAAGACTTCCGTTTGCACTACCAGCATGTGAAGGACAAATCCTTGCTTCCATTTTGTTCCGAAGCTTTTCCAATGGACCAAGTGAAAACAAGGAACCAGGAGGAACCACACAGGGAACCACATAGGGAAGCACATAGGCTTGGTTTTGATCACCTTTTGACCCCGCCTGTGAATCTTGGTTGCAGGAGGTGAGGGCACTAGATGCGAGCATCAAGGAGGACATAGCGCTGCGGCGCCAGATGCTGCTGTTTGTTTTGATGAATGGTAAAAGACATCTTCGTAGATACATGATAGATGAGTTATGATATGATATGATTTGATATGATATGATATGATATAAATATTTATGATATCTGACACATGATACATTATGTATGACATTATGATATATTACAATAAATGGTGTGTATCAATGTACACATATTCCATATGATATTTTTATTTTTCTGTATATATATATACACATGCATACACATACATAATATATATATAGATAGATAGATAGATAGATAGATAGATTGATAGATTGATAGATCGATAGATCGATAGATCGATAGATCGATAGATCGATAGATCGATAGGTAGATAGATCGATAGATAGATAGATTCACGTAGACACAACCCCGCGTTTCAGGACCAAAATGTTTGAGCCTCAGATTTTGATGAGCTCGGCAAACTCTGGGATGACCATTTTAAGCTGCAGGGAACCGCTCAGGTGCAACAACGCTTGGCATCTTTGGAGAAGATGGTCGAGGTGTGGGACCTTCACACGGAAATCCTAGAATTAGTATGGAGGAGAGTTTCACACAAATTTCGCAGAGGCAAGCAAGGATACACTGCATAAATCATATTCTGATTCAGTCAGTTCATAAGCTACTACTCATTTTGGGAATCATCCTATTAAGATTAAGAAATTATTTCTGTCTTTCCTCACTGAAGGCAAGGAGAGCTGAATTGAAGAAGCTCCAAAGCGAAACTGTCAACGAAACTCAAGATCAAGGCAGGTAGAAGGATTCAGCGAACCGTTCGAATTGACGAACAAAAACCAGAAATATTTTGTTGAACGATTCAAGTGCAGAATAAGGGAATAGTGCAGACCTTCAACCAGCAACCACATCCAGTTCAAAGATATCACATTTTTGTCACCGAATCTACGACAACGATGTTGGAATTGCAAGACAACCTCTGCAGGTGTTCGGCACCAACTCTTGTCCAGTTGATGGAGGCAGTTCATGTTCTTCGCCGAGCTGTTTGGCAACATGCGACGGCGATGTTTCAATGTCTTACGATGTCTTACAAAGTCTTAGCACGTTAAAGATGGCGTGTGACACTGGCAGAGACCGTGAAAAAGTGTGTGAAACATGCGACGGGCATGAATTGATTTGCCGTCCACACGGACGCTCCATTTTGTGTTTCATCGCTCAAGGTACTGTCAGATCTTTGGTGGAGCCGTTGGCAAACAAATTCGACATCAAAGGTTTAAGTCTTTCAATGAACGAACGAAAGATCACAGATTACTCAAGTATATCCAGGAAACTCAAGAGAGGCCAACCAGAAAGTTTGAGCAGAATTGAATAAAGTTCGACCAGTCAGTCAGGTATTTGACTTGTTTGAAACTCTTCATCCGCCATCCATATTTGGTGGCTACACTCATTGAACTCAGTGTGGAATCCGTGCAAATTTGGCAGAACCATAAGGGCCATTGACCAAAATATTTTGGACTTCTGGGGATTTCCATTCGCTCTCCGTTCCTAACCCATAACATGGGTGGCCAATCGATGTCATGACAAAACTTGCGCGGAAGCCACGGAAGCTATTGCCTTGTGACACTTTACAACTTCGCTTCTGGGACATGGGAGGAGTTGCTGCGCTTTGATTGACATCATGCACGACCTGCCAACTCCTGCCACGTTCAGCGGTTTTTGCAGCTTGTGAATTTAGATCAAGACGCAATGGGAGCAAATTCAACATCTGACTGTCCAGCTGCATAGCATTTTGTTGGCTCACTTGGCTTCATGAACAGTAAAGATACTCGTACCAAAGAAACATGAGAAACCCAGGAGCATTTCTCGTTTCCCGTTGCAAGATTTGAAGAACAAATTGAGACCCACCAGACCAAGCCAAGTGGATTGCCAAACCCAAGGGGCCGAATGCCATAGATGATTCTTTCAGATCAGAAACAGTTTAATATTCGTTTTGTTTTGGTAAAATCGACGCAAATTTCCAGCTGATTCTCTTGGTTCCTGGCATTGCACGACTGTCCACGCCACCACATCTGTTGGCGCCATGATGAAGGCATTGAGTGGGGTGCTCAGCGACTAGTTAGAGCAGATGGGATCACTGTTGGGTCCGGATCTATACTGGTCTACTATTTCAACATATTTCAACCAATGCAGCCAAAACCAAGATCCGTGTTGTAAGTAGCTTCCCTTGACTTACGCACCTCCATGTATTCGGTAGGTGGATTTCCAGCATTAATGCCCGATCCCTTTGGTCATTTAACATATCGATGGCAAATGGCCTGTTTAAAGATGGTTTACCCATCAAGAATGGTCATTGTCAATAGCAAACTGTTAATCACTGTTAGTCATTAGAGTCATTACCAGAGGGTAGATTTACAATGATATATATATATCAATAAAATAGTTCTAGTGTTAGGTCTAATCATGACGAGCCGGGTGGTCGTGTGGGGCTAAGGAAAGAAGAACCGGCTGCGGTCTTCCGCTTCAATGACCATCCCCGAATTCATCGTGGGTGGGGAGTACGAGCATGCGGGGCAGCTCTGGTGCGGGAAAAGGATGGGAAAGGTCTCTTAAATATAGGATGGATTAGGACGGATTAGGTACATCACGGATACATCACTGATTTGGATTTGGATGGTTCGAATGGAAGTTAGTTTTGTGAGACACAGGGATGCCTAAATGGAACAGGCATCGCTGCCTCTGTTGCTGGAAAGGTTTGGCGGTAGAATCGTAAAGCATGTCTGGTCGTTGCCGAGGTTGACACTGAGCGAGAAGGGCCTTTGATACCTCGGCCTGCAGTCGACGCTGGGATGCTCAGAAGAACGATTTGGAAGCTGACTATAGCAACACTTGTAGGAAATCTCTGTTCACCTAGAAAATGCCGCTATTTTTGACCGCTCCAGAATCAGTTTGGATCTCCGTAGTTGTGCAACGTCGTGAAAGCTTTAAAAGTGATGCAGCCGCTTTTGATGACAGGTTCGGTCTCTCGCCTACCAACTACCTGGGCAAAGTGCTGGGATTCTCAGAGTTTCTGCAGAACAAGGGAGATTTGGTGCCACAAGCCTTTCAGATTTGTCACAACAAGTTGTGCACCAACCCGTCATGAAATGCTTCCCAGGTCGGACCCTTCAAATTTGTTGAGTCGGGCTGGTTCCAGCTTGTAGTTGGCACGATGCCAAGTTCGAACAGCTGGTACAGCTATGTATAGCTTGCAATCTCTGGATGATGCGTGCCATGCTTGGTAAAACCTAAGCTGCAAAGGTGTGGTCATTCTTTGGAACATTATCATCGCCTGGCAGTCACTGACTTAGTATGGATTAGTGGAATCCTATCGCGTGTGGCTCAGATCAGGCGAATCTCGAGCCAAATCCTCCAAACGCCGTCCTGTCACGTGTGTCTGGCAGGCCATCCTTGATGGTATTAGGTCGTCTAGGAGAAAACAATGTCCTTCCAGTTGCTTCCAAGGATTTCCTTTGGAAAGAGATTGGATTCGGGAGGTCTGTGCACTGAACGTGTTGAAATGTGTTTAACTCAGGCAGTGCTTCCATGGAAGCAATGACTTCTTGGAGAAATGTCAGATTGCGATCCTGCTGTCGCCTTAGTTCACCGCAATGATCACCTAACAGCACTGATCCAGTTTCCAAGTGAACATGACTGAACTGGATCAGGATTCTTTACGTTCTTGAAATTCTTCTCAGTCCCGACCTCAGCATTCCTGAGGAGTCTGGAGTTTGGTGATGTTTGGTTCATTCTGTAAGCCTCTTCTCTTCCGAAGCTGGGGACTCCCACAACCAGCAAATTGAAACAGGTAGACCATGATAAAACTCGGTCCATGTGGGTCCCAATTTTCAATTTCCCTCCGCGATACCTCCGGGATATTGGGATGTTTCATTACTTTGCACTTTAGCAAGGAATGTGGCACTTTGGTCCGCGATTCTTCTGTGCTTCCTTCGTCGTGCACTCAAATGCCAAAAGAACTCGCCCTTGGATGAGTGCTATCCATGTCATTTCAAGTTTGAAATAATTTTCTTTTATTTTCTTTTCACGATGTCTACAAGCCGGGGGGTGGAATGCAAGATTCCAACAAATTTGGCATTTGACAATCCTAGGCTGAAACCGTGTGGAACTATGCAGACCTCGTTGTCATCAGCCTGGGAGTCGCTTGCCGCTGTTTAAACAAGTGGTTGCTGTTGGTCAACGGGTTACCTTTTTAGCTAGAACTCCAGGTGGAACACAAATTGGTCAAATTGGTTCCAAAAGGACAATATGTTTCAAAGATTTTCAAAGTGGTGTCCTCCTTTTTATGACTGGAATATCATTTTTCATCAAGATTGGACTCTGTTGCTGGGGTGTGTGGGGCTGCTCCTTGGCCAGGTTTTCGACGAGGTCTTAGCCTCGCTCCAAAAGCAGGACTAAGCGCAAAACTTTGATCGGACGTTGCGCTTGCCAAGAGAGCGGAGAGGAGAGAGATAAAGCCGTACGATATTCAATTGTGGATTGATTTTCATTTTTTTAAATTGATGATTTGGACTCATGAACCTCACAGTGATGGATCACCCGCAAATCATGCAGCAGTCCCCAATGCCCTCCGGCGCCGGTTTCACTGCCCATTTTTTTCCACGTCGGAGGAAGTTCCGGGTTCCCGAGTTCTTCGGGTTTGGGAGCCCAGAAATCCGTGACAGACCAGATTATTAATCAGTATTGATCAGGCATGTAAGATGATGTAGACATGTTTGTATGTAGGCATAGGCCCATAGGCTCCCATAGGCCATCAAGTTTGAGACACATGCAACGCCTTAGCGCCTTTGGCATGGTTGTGATATGTTGTGCTGTTGGTGAGCCAAAGGCCCTGAGGCTGCTGCGCATCCTACGGACTGTGTGAATCTCACCCTTGAGACGTGCTGATTGAACAGCTCTTGTGTTTGGTACATGTTTTGATATATTTTGATGGTGAAACTCCATGTTGAGAGGCAGTGGGGTGACATGGATATGGAAGCGTAGTTTATGAACTTTTCACTGGTGGAAATGTTTGCCTGCGCATGTTATGTGGCTGATTCTAGAGTGACAAATCATCACCAAAGACTGCGCAGACTCCGATTGTCAATCATCTACGCTGAGGTCGCAGTGCTGTCTGCTGACGCTTTTGCATGGGTGGAAAGCTCAAAGTCCGTCAAAGTCCTGATTCATTCTTCTTGTGTGTCCATCATTTGTCGCATTCTCCGTTTATCGCTAGCTATAATGTAACAAATTGCATATATATATATAGACATACATATCACCAAAGATATAATTACCATATATTGCCATATATTACCATATGTATTAGACATTCATTTTGGTATTTTGGGGTATCTCTTTGGTATCTCTTTGGTGTCGTCAGGTGGAGTCCGGCTGGTTCCAGGGCCTCGGAGCTGGAGTCATTGCCATGAACGCCGTGGTCATGGGTGGCTGCCTCAGGGATCGGATGGCGTGGGCAAATGATATCTACCAGTAGTACCGCACAAGGCGGTGGTGGAAGTTTCAAAGATAGGTAACTATAGGAGAGGTGAGTTGTTGTGATGCAGGGGTGGTTGTGATTTTTGGAGTGGTTGCAGTGGTCACCTCACCCACAACTGCAGGATGTAGTGTGGCGTAGCGAAGTGCAATGTAATTGTAGTTGTAGTTGTAGTTGTAGTGGTAGTTGTAGTGGTAGTTGTAGTTGCAGTGTAGTGGTAGTTGTAGCTGTAGTTGTAGTTGAAGTCTAGTGTAGCGTAGTGTAGTGGTAGTTGTAGTGTAGTTGTAGTTGTAGTGTAGTTGAAGTTGTAGTTGCCGTTGTAGTTGCGGTTGCATTTGAAGCGTAGTTGTAGTTGTAGTTGTTGTAGTTGTTGTAGTTGTTGTAGTTGTAGTAGTTGTTGTAGTTGCTGTAGTTGTAGTTGAAGTGTAGTTTAAGTTGCAGCTGCAGTTGTAGTTGGAGTTGTAGTTGTAGTGTAACAAGTAGTGTAGCGTAGTGTTGTGTAATGTAGTGTCGTGTAGCTGTAGTTGTAGTTTTAGTTGTAGTTGTAGTTGTAGTCTAGTGTAGTGTACTATAATTAGCGTAGTGTAGTTTAATGTAATGTAGTGTAGTGTAGTGTAAGTAGTTTACTGTAGCGAAGTATAACTGTTTATGTTTTTGTAGGTGTAGTGCAGTTGTAGTTGTAGTTGTAGTTGCAGTTGAAGTTGTCTAGCTATCTAACTATCTATCTATCTATCTATCTACCTATCTATTTATCTATCTTTCGATCTTTCGATCTTTCTACCTATCGATCGATCGATCGATCTATCTATCTTTCTTTCTATCTATTTAACAATGTATCATTATCTATCTATCTATCTATCTATCGATCGATCGATCGATCGATCTATCGATCTATTGATCTTTCGATCTATCTATTTATCTATTTATCTATCTGTCTATCTTTCTATCTATCTATCGATCGATCTATCGATCTTTCGATCTATCTTTCGATCTATCTTTCGATTTATCTATCTATCTATCTATCTATCTGTTTGTCTATCTATCTATCTACCTATCTACCTATCTACCTATCTAGCTATCTAGCTAGCTATCTATCTTTCTATCTATCTACCTATCTATCTATCTACCTATCTATCTATCTATCTATCTTTCTATCTACCTATCTGCCTATTTATCGATCGATCGATCGATCTATCGATCTATCGATCTTTTAATCTATCTATCTATCTATCTTTCTATCTATCTATCTATCTACCGATCGATCGATCTATCGATCTATTGATCTTTCGATCGATCGATCGATCGATCTATCTATCTATCTATCTGTTTTTCTGCAAGATTGAAAACGAAGCAATTCTGCGAAACATTCTCATTTTTTGAAGTTGACGATTTTAAAACCGAAGCAATTCTGTGAGACTTCCTCAATTTTCTAAGTTGACAACATTAAAAGCGAAGCAATTCTGGGAGACTTCCTTCAAAAATGGAAAGTTGAGTGCAGAGCTGACGGCCTCGTGCCAATGCGTTTTGCATTTTTTCCGGTCCATGTCTCTAAAGTATTGCGCCTGGCACGAAAAAGTGATGCCAGGTCATACGAAGTGCTGCACCTGTCACGCAAAATCATCTTAGCAAACCTACAGATCTGATGCTCCAAAATGCAACCCCTCTCAGGAAATCAGCGCCCTGACCTCCTAA
>Ga0126342_10016754_pt1 | contig 12739 bp, 10 predicted proteins | sample Cyp1metagenome_FD_92528 | JGI IMG/M metagenome (GOLD analysis project Ga0126342, IMG submission 92528) | Coral microbial communities from Lord Howe Island, Old Settlement Bay, Australia - Cyphastrea 1 metagenome | ecosystem: Host-associated > Invertebrates > Cnidaria > Coral ...
GTTGTTTTCGCCACCCCCAAACCATGGATTTCTGGTCATTTTCATAGTTGACCCTGCAGTAGTTACATGATGTTACAGAATTTGGCAGTAGATGATGTTAAAGAATTAGCATTGTTACAAAAAAACTTGACCAAAGCATTGCTAGTTACATTAATTTACATTATTATCCAGAATGTTCCATTACTATTACAGAATGTAGAAGTTACCCATTTTTTTTTGCTTGATCTGCACCTGCAGTAGTTGCCCCTTGAATCCACTGAATCCACTGCGCTGCTTCGGCATCTCGCGTAGCCGACGTGAGGCTCTGGCCGTAGCACTCCCATTGAGGCCCCCATCAACGATGGGATTTTGGAGCAGAGTTTCAGACCCAGTTTTTTTATCCTTTTGGATCCTCAAAATCATGGGACAGGCCCTGTTGAAGTCGAGCTCGGCTCGAACGTACCATGAGTTGCTGATGCACAACTCTTACTGTCGGGTGGCCGAGAAAGTTGAGCGGTTTCAGACTTTAATCCCAAAAGATCCTAGAGAATTGTAGTACTGAAAGCAGAGGAAAAGTAAAACAAGGCTCCGTAGTTTTGACTTTTTGGGCAGTGAGACAGTATTGTGTCGTGTAGCAGTTTAGTTGATTCGTGCCGAATGCAGAGCAATTCATGGCGCGACTGAGATTCGCCGAGAATCGAGTCCTTGAGATCTTTGGAGCGCATCGATCGGTGCGCCCTTGTGGGATGGAAGGATCCCTTGTGGGCAAATCTTGTTAGTAGGCAGCGGGTTAGTTGTTGTAGATGACCTTAGCCCTACACTTAAAAGATGTCCTTTGTTCTCGAGCAAATGTGGGTTTGATAAGTCTGAGAACCTACAGATTTGATTGAACCTACATGGCACGTCTAGCCACTGATGGTACCAGACCTGCAACATGCTGCAACCGTGTGCCAGGAAGCTCTACGGCCCTTTGGCAGAATTTGCGGCTGGAACAGGACATGATTTCCAAACAGGTGTAGATGGATAAATATAAGTATACCGTAAATATAAATATAAATATAAATATAAATATAAATATACAATATAAATATAAATATAAATATAAATATGAATATAAATATACATATAAATATAAATACAAATATAAATATAAATATAAATATAAATATACATATACATATAAACATAAATATATATATAAATATACATACATACACATTATATATGTATGTACATAGAGAGTGTTTATATATATATATATCATGTATGAAGGTCAAGCGACATTCAACTTCAAAAGATTTATGACCCAGCCTGCACAGAAAGAGTGATTTGTTTCTGGATATCTGCAGCATCCTTCGCCGTTGACCCGTGTTTCAGCCCTTTGTGTTTACCAGGACTTTGATATGTATGATTTTGAGATTTAGACCGTCTCCATCTCTCTCAATGTACATGTGTACTAATATAACTCTATGTATCAAAAGACGAATATGGGCAAAAGGTTATACACGTACATGCAACATCGTGTATGTACCATGATATAGATATCGACACAAACTGGCGAAATCCTGCACCAGTTGGAAAAAAAATCTGATGATCCCTGGTGACCTGGTGCCCAGGCCAGCGTTGCGATGCGATGTCCAGACGGCCTTGGGCGTTGATTTGGCTGGAGCACCCAAGGAATGAGCGAGGAATCAAGGATTCCATGCTGACTTGGATAGAGTTTCAGTTTGGGATATAGATGTATAGTATAGACATATGTACTATATATATATATGTAGATACATACGCATGTGAGAACTTTTGTATACATATGTAGATGTGTGTTGATTTGATGTAAAACGTTTCTACATATTGAAGAATACATCGCGATAGATAGTTTTACTTTCTGAAATAGCTGGAGTGGATGGATGTTTATTTTTTCTTCATGTTGCAAAAACGCTGTATTTTTGCATGGATCACCGCATTGATACGAAACAGGTGGCAATTTGTTTCATGCTGATGGACTGCTCAGTTGGTGTGTTTGGCCCAAGCCAAAAGACCTCACAGAGAATTGGGTTGAACTTTGCAATGTTGTGATGTGGATATGTTGGAGATGAGTCAAAACCCTGGTGCCCAAGTTTCCGCATTTGAACATATTTAAACAACTCTTTCTTTTCTGGACGTTCATGCCCCCATTCCGATAGTGCCGTAGTGATTGACCGACCCATGTGCTGAACAGACTGTAGGCGGAATCATTCCACTACTCCCTCTGTGGCTTGCAATGCGCGGAACCTCAGAAGCTGAAGTTTCACGAAATAATGCACAATATATATATATGGGGATGAAATTTCAAAATACTGGGATTCCTTCAACAACAACACAAACATTGCCAATGATATGTGCTTGAATTGTCCTGTTTGGACTTTTGGACTCTACAACTGCACTCACTTGTGCAGATTTCTGGTGAGAAGGAACACTAGAAAGCAGGTGGCAAGTACTGGACATTTTGCGGAATGTTTGCACAACATCAATGCGACATGATGACTTGATTAACTTTCAGGATTCCACAGTGTTTTTGGGGTGCATCCTGCACGGTCAATATCATTTTGTTCGTGTCATCCGGAGTCATGCTGCTTAGCCAGTGTGTATTCAAGGCCAGAGGCTACTGTAATCCCACAAGAATCCCACAATCTTCTGTGAATTGGGAATGTCAATCTCTGTTTTGGCTGGTTAAATGTTGCTAACTCCTGTTAATTCATGTTAATTCCTGTCAATTCATCTAAATTCATCTTGATTTCCTATTAATTCCTACAATTTCTCTGGATGAAATCCCTTTCCTCTGCTGATAAACGATCCGAAGCCGGCACTGAGGTGAAGGAGCTTCGCTTGGAGCTGTCCCGCGTGTCCAAAGGTGAGCCTGGAGCAGTGACCATTTCTGAAAGGGTCTGAAAGAGCTACGAAAAGTGGAGCTTCACCAATAAAAACGATATTTCACGATATTTCACTAACATAGATTTGGAATGATTTGGATGGATCTTGCTCTGGAAGAAAGGAAGAAACTCGACGGTGTCAATGGCTTGACTGTTTGCAGTTGTTTTGGCCATACATTCGCAATTTACATGGAGAAATATAGTAATCAGATGTAATCAGCCAAAATGGTTGGTATCTAACATGGGTCAACAGTCGAAGGGATGGACATCCCGTTGATCGCAAGATGAATTTTGAGGATTCCTTAAGGGTTTCATCAACAGTTCCATGATCGAAGCACCTGGAGGCCCCAGCGACCACTTCACCGCGAGCCGTTTGGGGCCTTGAAAGCCGAGGGTCTATAGGTGAATTTGATGGCATCTCTTTAGCAATCCTCGGACAGAAAACACCATGGACATCCTGGAAGATTCTGAGACTGAATCACCACATTTGCTTGCCATCACCGAAAATGGACCAAGACAGACAGACAGACAGACAGACAGACAGCCAGCCAGACAGACAGACAGACAGACACATGAAAGTTGAGTTTGCTATCAAAGTCTATGGTGGTGAAATAGATGAAAGCAGATCAAAATAAGACCACTTTTGGAGTTGAGCAGTGTCATATTTTCACCCGCTGATTTGTATCTTCTTACCATACCTTTATTTTGTTTCACGTGAGGCCTTGACTTGACGTTGGCTCAGGCGTGGAACTGCTCTGATGTTGCAATGCAATGGGTTTATTGCTGCCCCAGCCGCCAGCCCAGCCACCCAAAGAACCTGCAGGGCACGACTTCCAGTGGGGTTCTGGTGATCTATGGCGCCCTGGATGACCCTGAGCTCGGGCCCTTTCTGGAGGTCCTGGGGGTTTTGGAGGATGACGGAAAGACAAGAGTGATAACATAAACTCTGGGCCTGCCGATACATAGGTATACGGTATACTGTACACACACATATATATATATATAAAATAGAACGTACATAATGTATATGCATATATATATAATATGTATAAGTATAAATAGATATATATGTGACACTCTATCCATGTATATATATATATATATATGTATGTATGTATGTATGTAATGTAATGTAATGTAATGTAATGTAGTGTAATGTAATGTAATGTAATGCAATGCAATGCCATGCCATGCCATGCAATGCAATGCAATGCAATGCAATGTAATGTAATGTATGTATACATAACTTTATATACACAATACATAAATATGCATATTAGCATATACATTCTACGTAAGATATGGACGGGTTGGTGGGGTCACCTTCGATGATGCAATGCTTGCGTGCGTAGCATCTGAGATTTTTCTCAGGAAATGCTGGTTGTTTGAGCTGCTTCAGTGATGTTCCCTGCCCTCTGCAGCTGTAAGCAAGGCTCTGGAGGCTGTGCTGACAAAACCCAACGCCAAAACTGCACTGAAAACTGGCTTTCATCACATTTCTACCCCATGGGCTACACCATTATGTTTTGCAGACCTATACCGACTAGCTGTGCCAAGCTTTGCGATCACACGTATGCCGTATGCCCTGACATGTCAACAACCGAACAGCATAAGTGCTCGGTCCTGCATTGCGATGAATGATTGCCGGAGGCGCCCGCTTTCAGAATGCAATGCTTTTGGGTTTGAAAGGACTGTCGGTCCTCCGAAATCTTTTACTCAATGAATGAGTTTGGATCCCCAAAAGGCCAGATGTGGTGCCTGCGTCTAGCAGGGCTGGGCTGGAATTACATCAGGGAATAAAGCCACGATGCCTTCGAATGCCCATTCGAGGCCACAGAGGCTCCTGATACATATGACTCATATGACCTTGGACGTAAGAGAATCAGAAAGCGGAACACCTAGAGTAGACATATGCACGCACCCTTCCCTGCTTCATCCACACTTCGACTTGCCAGGGAATTGTTTCTTCCAGCATCTGCCAGATGTGCTCCATTGGTTTCAGTTGGGTGAAAATCTAAAGTAGGTCTTCCAAGGAGACTTGCTAAGCAAGAAACAATCAATTGCTGGACCCATCATTTTCTGGATTTTGAGAGTTGGTCGTTCAATTGCACTAGGGCACATCCGAAAGGGGCATTTCAAGTTTTTTTACGACACAGATTTCCGGCAAGTGCTTCCTTGATAGCATTTTGCCTCAAAGATGGACAGATGACAGCCAGAGCAAGCGAGCCAGAGGTCGGAGCCCACATCCAGCTCAACACTTCAACATTCAGACACAGACTCTTCACTTCAACATCTTCAACATCTTCAACATCTTCAACACATCTTCAACATTCCCTGTCATTCACCACATTTTCCCAACTCCCAACTCAGCACGGCACTGCCCTGCCATCCCTGCCATGGTCATGGGCGAAATTCGGACAGCCGAGACCATCCAAGAGCAGCGCCGGCAGCAATGTGCCCAGGCATGATCTCACAACGTAGGTCAGGAAATCCCACGCAAATTGGTTGGTTTTGAATTGCTCATCACTCACCAAAGCATGGAGTTTTGACCATGTCGGGTCATGTTAGGCCGAGATAGAGATGATGATAGATGTAAGTTGATACTGTATAGGTGACACATAGAGTCGCAACCCACTAAGGCTGTCAATGCACCGCGCCGCTTTGAGTTAAGGTCAGATGAGTACGCTATGCGTGCTGGGCTCCTCCGTGCTGACCACCCTCATCATTATGTCCCTCAGCTGACACATTTTTTTCCCATGGCCATCTCTCAGTCTCTCAGTCTCTCAGCACTTCAAAGCTGCAGGTTGGCCTTCCCTGCCAAAGTGGTGGTTCCTGCCTCCGAGCCAGCGAAGCCTGCAGCCAAACCATATCCAGCCGCCTGCTCGGCTCACACCAACTGTGCAGATCCGCAGGGGGACTGCTGTCCTACGAACGCTGGAATTCTGATGGGATGCTGCCTCTCGGGCAAGACTTCGTTGAAATGGCTTGGAATAATGGGAAGGGCCATGCCCCAGGAAGGATTCATTGTATTCCAGATTAGGGAAGAAACTAGGACGAACATGTCTAAGATTTTCTTGTACTTACGGGAAAGTTCGAATATGTGGAAAGCAATCACGACCCCCACAGCACGTTAGGTTTCACAGACTCAGTATATTGTGAAACTGGCAAATACATGTTTCTGTAACAATCTTGCACTCCTTGAGCGTCAGGCCGTGACATGATAAGTATCCACAATGCCAGAAAATGCAATACAAGGCAGTCCGGGATATCAAGTGGGCAACTTTTGATCTTCTTGCCTATTTTCTTCTCTAACACCTTTCCAATTTTCTTCCCCATTTCATTTTCCATTTTATTCCGTAATTCCTTACCTATTTTCTTCTTTATTTTTTCTCATTTTGTTGCTTAATTTCTTCCCTATGTAATTCCGTAGTTAACCTATTTTGTTCCGTAGTTTACCTATTTTATTCCGTAATTTCTTCTCTATTTTCTTCCCTATTTTCTTTCCCATTCTATTTCGTATTTTCTTCCCTATTTTCTTTCGCAGTTTCTTCCCTATTTTATTCCGTAATTTCTTCCCTAGGTTCTTCGCCATTTTATTTATATATTTCGTAACTCCTTCACTTCCCTATTTTCTTCCCTGTTATATAGGTCACTTTGAATGACGGAAACTGACTCCGCTGTAAATGTAGTCACAGGCAAAAATGTGCTTGTTCAAGAAGACTTAAAGACTTCATTGTTTCTGACTTTTGCTCCAGGAAGTGAATTGTACATTGTCAAGGTCAAGAATCCAAAATCACCCGTACCTGGTTCAAATTGTCCCGAACAGGTACGTCAACCCACCAGTCATATGACTTTTTTTCTATCCTCAAGGGGTGAGGTCGGGATAACCAGCCATCCCAGTGTGTCCCATCGAGGCAGCCAAATCAATGCTGAAACCAATCTGTCACCTTTCCACGGGATGTGCCTCGGGGTTGCCATGTCACAACTTGGATCATCGAATCATCGTCAGATGCTGAAATCATGCTGCGATAAAAAAGGCTTCTGTTGCTTCTGGAACTACGAGTATAAGACATCTTTTTGGCTAGGATGTTGGAGTTTTGGTAGCCGTAAATGCAACTCGATTTCGAAACTGTAAAGACTTGACTTTGGCCTGATCGACACCTTCACAGTCCTTGAAAACCATGGCAGTTTCAGCCGCTCATTTCAGGTGCTATGCCCCCACGCCAGCGAAGAACGTGACCACGCTGCCAACGGATGACTATATGGCCAAGTGGGCTCAACCCCTGTGGGGCGCCGGAGGATCTAATCGAGACGATCTGAACGCCATTCGACAGATGCCTGGGGCCCTAACCGCTTGTTGTGGCGGCTAGATTCTGGTGATATTCCAACTTCTACACACACATGTTCTTGTATAATATATTCCCATGCTTCATGGTCCAGTGGTTCTGCCACAAATTGTGTAAACCTTGAAACCAGTGGCTTGATTTTGGTGCATCAACAAACCAACGGGGGGTTGTCCACCCATATATCCGTGCTCAGGGGCTTCAGAGTCCTGCGCGTCTATGGCAACGATCCTCGACTGAGCCATGTGGGTTTCCTGAATCGCTGCAAGGCGTTGGGGCTCAAGGTAGTCGTGGCCGCTTGGCAGATTTGGTGATCTCTTGGAGAATATGGAGTCCAGATATGTCCAGATGAGCATGAACCACACATGGGGGATCCTAGGGACCTCACTATGATTCCTCAGGAGAGCGACACCCCAGGGTAAACGTCAGTTCGCACCTTTTCAGGTTGGCGTTTAATTCATTCTTGGTTTGTTTATTGCGAAAATGGATATAAAACATTTGAAAGCGATGATCCGACTGCAAGTGCCAGAAGATCTGGCTCTTAGAGAGTGTAGGGAAACATCAAATCTCACCAGTCCCAGCCTCTGTGAGTGTTTCTGCTTTGTGCCAAGGCCTTTTCGGACTGGCCATACACCCAGGATCCCGACGGCATGTGCGCCACCGCTCCACCCTACTCTTGCTTCGCCGAAGTGAGGTGGGACCCTCCTTGGCTGGTTGAGCCGTGCTGGAAGCAGTTTGGTGTTTGCTTAGTGTTGGATAGTGTTGGTATATGGGTTTGTCTGAAAATAGGGTATATTCCCAATTATAGCCATTTAATAGGGATAATGATCAGCAAAACCATTGGCTTTAGGGGTACACTATTTTCAGACCCATATGTTTGCATCAAATCTGGAAGTTGGAAGTCTGGAATCCCGCTTGGCATTCTCTCCAGCTCCCTGGTGGCAGGCAGCAGTTTAGCGCCATGCTGGCGAACGGCTTTGTGTGGAGAGATATGAAGAACGGCGGAGAAGCGCAGTACCATCCAGCCATCGAGGTGGGCGAATTTTGCAGAACGAGTCCACCATGGCGGTACCGTGATCCACCGTAGATCTCCCAAACTTTGGGTCCAGTTGGCCAGTTGGCTAGGGATGACCAACTTGTGACGTTGTGACGCCCTGTTCAGGCGATCATTCTGATCAACGAACCAGAGCTGAAGATCACCTACCAAGGCCAAATTGCCAAAGAGTCCTTGAGCAAAGGGCATCTTGGCTGCGCAAAGTTGAACTGACAGGGTGATCAGCTTGGAGCCTTGATCAAGATTTCAATAGAGGAGGTCCTTTGCTTTGTGGTCAATCTATGTCAATCTATGAATTTGCAGTGTGCAGACCCTATACGCATGGTTTGTGGAGGTAATTCGCCGTATCTCCTGCTGCTTCGATGGCATTTTCTTGTCTCCAAACACAACAAAATTTCTGTTTGTTGCTCAACCTTACATGTATTATTGGTTGGATATGTTGAATCCCGATCTTTGTTGATGCTGATGGAATCACATGAAATCAATTGAAATCCCCAACTTTGTTGCGTTGAATCCCAACTTTTGTGGCTTCATGATGCTCCCCCACCATTTGGGTGTTTCCTAAAATGGGCTTTCTAGCTTCCCTCATGAAAACCATTCGTTTCCACTGAAAAAATGGCCATCAACGGGTGACAATTTGGGGGTCCCCACCCAGGTACTACACGAAGGTCCTGCTGAGCGCCTTAGACGGTGCCCTTAGTGCCGAGAGTGACCTGAAGTTGGCTGGGCCCAAGCCGCCCTTCACTGTGGTGACCTGGATGTAGCGACGAACCCGTTGACGGTGGGCGGGAGCTTGTATATTTACAATATATATATACATATATATATATATTGTAAATATACAAATCAAAATCAAGATATGCCAAGACATACATGTGTACATATATATATACACATACATGCATTGAAACGTACTTACAGACATATTTTCATCTATATGTATAGATTAATGTACATATATGTATATATGTGTATATATATACACATTATGTATATATATATATATATATAATATATAATATATATATAGATGCGTGTAGACCACATCTTCCTGTTTTTCTGTTCAGTCTCTATCTCTATTTGATATTTTATCCGATTGTGCACTTAGTTTCTGCAGAGTCTCTCTACAAGCATTCAGCCACGACAAAAAGTCCAGAAGCTAACTTGGCTCTGGCGTTGTCTCTGACAGATCCTTCAAGGACCTGGTTAGTCCAAATTCCAACAAGATCCACCAGAAACCAGATCAGTCTCAGCATTGTGACCAAAGCATCCGAGGTCCACTCGTTTTCTACCTGCGAAAGCTGCATTTCCAGTGTGGCAGGCTGTGGTATAGGGGAAATGAACCAAACTGGACCAGAGGTGTAGATGCTATAGCTGCTATGCGGCCTAACCTTACATTCTTGTCCGAGGAATGATTGTTTTATCGTCTCGCTCGGGGTGTTCCTAAGTCTGTGCATGCGTTGGGCAGCAGCACGACATGGGCAGTTCCGCTTCTTTGCCCATGTGAAACCACGGATATTTTTGGCCAATTCCAAGCACCACTGCCCCATGTCAGGCAACAAAGCTGGAGAGGCCATCAGTCTGGCGGAACGGAGCACTGTTTGCTTGAGTTATTTGAACTCGACCTTTCAGGGTTCATCATTCAGCCAATAGAGTCTTCCGCAAAGGGGCAAGGTCTGAAGAAGAAGCCTCCCAGGCTTACAGTACCTCGGACATTGCAGCATATGCATGATTAGGATGTATATGTGTTTTGCAAGTATATGACATCTATGTGGATCAACTGATCCATAGATCTATCTATTTATCATCTACCTGCCTACCAGCAAATAGACAAAATAAGATCATATAACATAGCTAAGTAACTACATGAATATACATAAATAATAGTATGCATAAACATAAACTTACATGCACATATGTGCACATACAGAGATACCTAGAATGTTGGTTTCAAAATGGTCAAGATGGTCACCAAAATGCGACAGGTGCCGGTGGGGAACCATGCAGCCTTGGGCTTCTTCTATGATTTCGTCCTGGTGCCGACACACAACGGAGAGTGGAGATACCATGAGATAGCCATGTCAACATGTTTTATGACATTTCAGTGACATTTCATGGTGTTTAGAAATTTATGCGCACATGACTCACTTCTGAGTTTGTTGAGGGCAACTTGAAACGTTGATGTTTTGCTGCGTTAATAGCTGCATTTTAAGTGAAAGGTGTTTGTTATGTTTGTTGCAACCACCATTTTCCTATCGTTTTAGATTGGCTTCAAACATCCCCCTTTGAGTTCCTTCGCTTCTTGGGGGTGGGTTGGTCAGGTTGAGAGCACTGGTGGGTGTGTGAAAGGTTGCCTGCATTCTTTCAATACCTCTGCAACCTTTAAACCAAGCTGGCCAAAATATGCCGTAAACTTTGTACACACCTAGAATCTACATCCCAAAAGGTGGATTCTGCAGTCCTCAAAGTCAGGGAGTCCAGCGCAGGGAGCCTTGAAGCCAGAGCTCTTCGACTACAAGCCACAGCACGACCTGAAGGAAGCATTGCAAAACCGCTGGGCCTTGGGCTTCAACACACAGGACACCTCAGAGCCTAGACGGCATTGGACCAAGAAGGACTACCCTCCAAATCCTCCATAGCAATGGGCCAAGCGCGCCACCGAGGACGTGATTTGCAGTCAAGTGCTGGAGCCATTGAAGGACAAACTGAGGGTAGAGCAAGGGTGGAAGTATGGGGGATGAGATGGTGCCTGGCCCCAAAAGTTATTAAAGTTAGATATGGTTAAACGATGGTCAAACTAGACATGCCTAAAATGGGGTGGCTTTGCCGGGACTTAAATCTTTGGCTAACACGTGAGCAGCTGGGAACATGACCCGCGACGTGTAGGTTCCTCTTGGCAGGTTCTGTTCTCGGACGGTGATGGATCCCGACACTTATACCCCTGGGCTTGTGAATATCATTGTTATGCAGTTCTACACAACTTATTAAGGATAATTGCATAGATATCAACTCTAGTAAATATCATAACATAGTTAAAATACACCAATCCTTAGGTTTCTTTGCCAGTACCTATCTGTTCAGTGGGACTACAAGCCCAGTTCTTGTTTTTCTGATAGCATCGGTGGAAACAGAAATCTGTGGATAGGTCAAAATCGGGGTATAATGGACCCACACGTTTTGTTGTTAATCTAATCCATTGATTTTTTAGGGTTGAGAATTTGACTCATACCAACCCATACCTATTGAATATGATGGGATATTTTACTTTGCCCTATTTTCCATGCGGAAGGACACACCCTTGTCGGGTCTACCTATTTGGGCAGGCGAGTACAAGGCGCCTTTGCTGATGGCAGAAGTATCACCTCTTGGTAACCAATTGAGAAACTTGCAGCCAGGCATGGTACCAGTCTATGCCGGAGAGCAAGGTGAAAGACTTTAAGCAGGACTGGTGTTTTTGCAATGTTCTGGTGATGAAGACAGGTTGAGGCTTTCATACACCGTGTTGAAACATCTCATTCCCACCCTGTTTCATTTGTCCTTCCCGACTCAGGTGAAGGTGGTCATGCTTCTAATCATAGACATGTGCGGGCAGAACAAAAGGTGTGGTTGAAACAGTACCCGCCTACAGAAGTTACGATTGGGTCGATCAAACACTCGAACCGTAGGCGCTTGGCCAATGAAATTCCAGTCACAAATACCTCAGGTGTTTTGAAGGATAAACTTAGTACTTGGATGTTTAGCCCATTTAGATTATATCCGTTTATATCTTTACAATGTGTAAATCCAATAGTATGTCTTTTTGGATGTAAAATTTTCGCATCTCTTACCCACATCATCTTCCACTGGCTCCAAGAATTTCTGGTTTCCTTCCTGGTTCCATGGAGATTTCCGCGAGGATTTCGCCACGGTCACCAGTTGGTTGGGGCAAAGTGGCAGCTGCGATGGAAAAGGTGCTCCCATCACAGGCCCACCAGGGGGTTTGCCATGCCTTGAAGGCCATATGGGTATGGGTCAATACCTATACATACCATATTTAGGGGGATGAACATCCATTTACCAGCTATTTTGATGTTCACCAGGGGGATAGGGTTTTGACCCATCCCCATATTTTTAAACGGGGTAAAGGAAAAAAAGGAATGAAAATGATGGAACATCACATGACATCACCATTTTTTTTGTTTTTCCCCAACAGCAGAAGCTTTGGGGTCTTCAGCCATAGTAAAGGTTTCGGAGTAGACCGGAGCAGCTCCAAAACCCATTCCCCCAAGGTTCCCAAGTAAAGGTTCCAAAGTCAAGGTTCCCAAGTAAAGGTTTCCAAGAAAAGGTTCCCAAGTAAAGGTTCCCAAGGTTCTCAAGGTTCCCAAGGTTCCCAAGGTTCCCAAGATTCCCAAGGTTTCCCAAGGTTCCCAAGGGTTCCAAGGTTCCTAAGTTTCCAAGATTCCCAAGGTTCCCAA
>Ga0126342_10016755_pt1 | contig 12739 bp, 6 predicted proteins | sample Cyp1metagenome_FD_92528 | JGI IMG/M metagenome (GOLD analysis project Ga0126342, IMG submission 92528) | Coral microbial communities from Lord Howe Island, Old Settlement Bay, Australia - Cyphastrea 1 metagenome | ecosystem: Host-associated > Invertebrates > Cnidaria > Coral ...
GATTGATTGATTATGTCATACAAAAAGAATTAAACAGCAGTACAATGGCGTTCCACGTGCGTTATACATCTTGGTGGAATTTGTAACCATTCTTTGTAACCATTCTTTGCCAAATAGACCCACATCAGGGATTGCGATTTCTCGCGCATGCTACTCGAATGTTTCTGATATTTTTTAAGCATCTCCCAGCTTGCTAGGCTGCCCGAAGACTGGCTCTCCTACCACCCAAACACTTTTTTCAAAAACTCTCATGCGGGCAGCGCGACAGCTGAAAAATCGGTGTAAAATGAAAACCTCGCGGAAAATTCAAGGAATTACCAGTAATTCTTTCGCAACAAATTTCGGGCGCTCTGCCGTTGCCCGTTGCTGTACACGTGTGATTTTTACTGTGCGTTGGCGATGCGATCTTGGACGGGAGCGGGTGGGATGGTTGCATGCATAATAACCTAGGGATTTAACTGTAGATTTAAATGCAGATGTAAAGATTGAAATACGATTACAATGACTTTGAGCCTGATGTATTTAAGTCATAGTACATTTAATAGGCGTCTTCGTTTGTTTTATTAAAAACAGCGTGATATTTTCCAGTTCGTCGTTAAATGGAGGTGGTAGATTTTCGTTGTCGCTCTCTGGACTTGAACATCACCTCACATATTTCGCTCCAGACTTTCCCAGAGACCCACTCAACCGGTTTGAATAATTAACGCGGGAGATGCTTGAAAACCGAGTATTAATTATCAAAAGACGGCGTCTCTGGCGGGAATACTTAAATTTCCCGTTTAACATAAGAAACGATGTTGATGGGTAGTTTTCAGTTGAACACTTAAAAGTGGGCGTCAACCTCTTAAACATCTTCCGAGTGCAGGTTAATTCGTGCAATGGAATGACACCACACGGATAAAGAGAAAATATTTTCTGACCTCCGTACTATTTGGTTTCACAAGTTCTGTAACTTGCTCAACTTACACCTAACCTTTATGGTCCGAAGGCCCGCCCCTGCAAACATAAATATCAGTTGAACTAAGCCAGTTTCGATGTTGAGATGTGGACATTGTGTTGTTATCTAGTACAGTAGACGTGGTTTGAAATTGTTTCCAACGTAAACATAAGTTATTGAGGTTGATTGACTTGACTGAAAAATTTAAAGGAAAGTTCATTTTATTACATCCTTTAATTTTCCTGTCGTTATTTTTTTTTTGATTTCCACCTTTTGTCTTTTAACTTACTAAACAAGTACAAACTTTGAGATTGGACAGGATTAAATGGTGGGTGTTATTTCACGGAAATGGCTATCCAGGGAAGATTTCTTCCGGATATAGTGAGTGGGTTTAAATCCTATTTAATGGGGATTAACTGAGAAACACCCATTATTGTTGACCTCTAAACAGAGTTTATTTTTGCCATTTGTCCCTAACGTCATCCGAAAACTTGGTTAGCACAATTTGCAAATGACAAACAAGGGAAACTTTCAATCTAGCAGGATTACAGAAATAGTTTTTCAAGCACGTAACTAAATAGACGCAAATATGTGTTTGCAAAATAACTAAAAGTAAACCTGAGCTAAAGAAATTTTAGGAGCTTTTTTCGGACTTACAATTTTCACAGAAGAGTTTCGAATGTTTAAAAGGAAATCCCAAACGAAGTTTTCCGATGCCGTTGATTCTCTCAGTATCCCGTCAAAAGCTAAAAGGCGCCTATTTACAAAAGAGCACTCCCAACTTTCATCTCCCCGGCGGGCCGGAATATTTGTGGTACTTTTGTCTGGCACGGTCCATCGTAAGATTTTCATGTTCAATGCATTAAACTTGAATTTTCACCGACGCCGCCGGAAAATGTCCTCATTTTGAATTCTTGGTGATATACCTCTCATTCCTTTTTCGTTACGAAAAAAAACCGATCATTCTTTGGGCGAGCCTGCGCGAGAACACCAACGTAAATAGCACGCGTAAGCGGGTAGAGCGCAAAACCCGATGTACAAGCGCCGCAAATCCGCCTGTTCTGCAGGCTAAGCGCGCGTCGAAAAGTTCACAACGGAGCGACGACAGAGAGGAGCTTGGGACGAGCCAAAGAGGCTCTTATCAAGAGGCGCCGAGAGGGTCGCCCCTACTTCCCTTCCCTTCCCTTTTGTCTTTGTCTGCCTTGTCGTCTGGGTCATTTAACAAATTGACGTCAGTTTTTTATGCGTCTGTCCTTTTATTGATCTTGAATTTCGTCATAATATTGTCAAAGTAGGTGTGGATCTACAAGGCGATAGCCAAGTGGATCTGCAGACTACTTTGACAATGTTATGACGAAATTCATTGTCAATAACAGGACAGACGCATGAAAAACTGACATCAATTTGGTTTTTACGATAACAAATTGTCAAATTGTCCGCTCTCGCTCGTTTTAACTATTCATGTGTCTGTCCTCTCATTGACGATAAAAATTAGCCAATGACAATTTCTGCAGTCACCGTAAAACAGTACATCGAACATCAATCGTTCCCGATTTTCCAAAATGTAAGTCTTTGTTTTTCAAGTGTTTCATCCGAGTTTTGTCAGGTTTTAATTTGGTAACAAACTTTGAACAAAACTTATGTGCCATAGTTCTTCAAGGCACTCTCGAAGCTTTCACAAACTTCTTTTGAGTCGCTAAGTATAAATCGCCATACATGCATGAATTATACAATTCTATTTATGCTGGTGACGAGAACATGACGATACACCATCTTGACGCCTGTTGGCCTCCTTTTTATGGCATATTGATATCGCATTCGGTTCTTAATCCTGGGAGCTTTCGTGAGCTAATAAAATTTCAGGAAATAGGCGTTCTAGATTTAGCGACAACAGATGGCGCCATGATTTTGGCAAAGTGCTCTATCTTGATATTTTAGCCGGAAAATGATAAACCGCTGATATTTCAGGCCGCTCGCCGCGGGCTGCTCGCACTTTCCGATTGTCTGGGTCAGCACCAATACTGACAATACTGTCCTCCTTTATCTTCCAGTTACTCGCCACAAAATTAAAATTGAAACTGCGACAGGAAACGTCTCCAAAAATAGCGATTCCTTCTACTGAACAATACTGGCAAACAACATCAACTGCGAGAAACGTTAATTTTCAGTTGGTGGTCTCTAGTCGCCAAAAATTGTCTTAAATCCTCATCAGGAATAACGCTTGTTTATTTACCGGTGGTGAAGTTCATGTGGCTAAAATTGCTAATCAGGATGAAATTTTCACTTCTCCCTACTCAGTGTGTGAGAGAGAGGAGACCTTTTGATTGACACCGAATTCTCCGTACTTCACTGAAAATGAATATATGCTAATTGGTAAGGAGAATTAATACTGTTGCTCTAAGACTGTAAAAGTTAAGGCTACATTTCAGTTTACCGTTGTCGAAACTAATGAAGTAATTGTTCTTTCTTTGAAAATCAACACTTATTGTATGCGACGTCTCTACAACTGGGTTCGGTTGTTCAAAGCAGAATTGTAATATCACTTTTCCGGGACGTTTTGCTGCAGTGGGTACCAGATTATTTTGATAGAGTTTGAATAGGTATCATCTAAATTTGTTCACCTTGTCTTACATTTAATCGTCCATAACGAATCTTTTTTTGTTTTTGTTCATTAGCATTTTCGTTTATGATGTGAAGATTTGTTTTCGTTATAGTTCAAGTCGACTTCATTTCCTAATGGATATGGTCTTCCCACACAAAGGGAAAAGCCAAGCCTGACGCCTGTGTGCGCCTCGGGGATCTTTCAAAAGAATTGTCCGTTTTGAATCGTAGTACATGTACTTCTTTTGTTCGCTGTAAACAATTCGAGGTAATCTTGGAGATAAAAATAAATGGATTTTAAATTACAATTAATGCCACCGTGGGCTTTAAGATGTTTAAGATATGCCTTGATGGCGAAAAAATATGCGAATAAGTAATCGAGTGTTTTAAACTGGTGTAGTGGAAGCCGCTTGAAAGTGTTAAGAATAATAAAGTGTTTTTTAAGTTCAAGAAATCTATTGAAATCCGCTCTTATCCGATTTATTTCGATTAGAATAGAAGCTTTTTAGTGAGGGCAGATTTTCTAGTTCTCGCCTTCGCTTTTTTTTTTGACGAAAGAAAGCAAATACTAGGAATATAACGGACTATTTCTATCGTGGTTACATTCATCTGACGTGGTATGTGGTTTCCTGAAACTAAGTTCGTATACGTGCAATTATTTACCGATCATGCAATAAATGTCGTAACTCGAGATATGAAAAGTGATAGGGCAGGTCAATTCTAATCGCTCCTCACTAAAGGAAAAGCTTGAAATCACCATTTTCGCCCTTATTTGAAAATCTTTTCGTGAAAATTTATCGCTTAAGTGCATACGAACAACTCTTAAAGACGAAACCAGATGATTAGAGTCGCCCAAAGGTCAAACTCTATCGATCGAACCAAATGTGTTATACCTGTTTTAGTTCTTTTCGTCAAGGAGGCATTTAGACCTTATAACAACAATCTCGAGTTCCGTTCTGATTGCCACTGATAGATATTTTTGCTTTTTGTCGATATCTGCCGTCTTATTTTTCGCCAAGAATAATAACACCCTTGGACAAGATGATATTGCCCTTCAGAGCGGAAACCATACACCACTAGAGAAATATTTATGGGCAAAATAAGGTTTTGAGACCGGAGACAACTTTAACAAGATGCGAGAAGTGAAAGCTTCAGGGCTTCGCAAACGACGTGTTATCGTCGTAGCCCCTTGAGCATGCACTTACCAAACAATTATTTGAGTTGGTTTAAGAAATGATTAATTGGGTTGAAATCAAAGAAGCCGGCTGCATATATGCCGAAGCTGGTCTTCGTTTCATCACAGTTGTGTTTTTGAAAATCTCCTCTAGTCCCCTTTCAGTTCACAGTAGTTTTTGTCTAAGCGGTTTCAATATCGCGACATGTGGAAACTTTCGTAATTGCCCAAACAAAAAAAGCGTTGGTGGCAATGTTTATTTCCCAATGACAGCTAAATGAAATGTCTCATTGAAAAAAGTCGCCGTGATTTCAGATGACACGGAAATCAAACACAGCAGTCAATATTTCTTGAGAGAGATAAACGAACTTTTAACATGGGGACGCGATACTCTCGAAAAGAGGGACTTTCTTTTTACAGAAACGAGACCAAAGAACACAGGCATATGCTGATAGTCTCAAGCTGTGAATGACTAATCTACTCGCATTAGTTGAATAGCACGATGAATTTTATATGTCAGATATAAATACTGTTTAATAATTGAAACAGAAAGCGTGGTAATTTACATTTTGGTAATACAAGCTCTGAAAACTGGCGTTATCCGTGAACTTCTAGCTATTAAACAGCGATAAGATTGGAAACAGCCAGCGCTGAAACACATTACTATTGTACCACGGTTGATTGCTTTTCTACCTGTGAACCTGGCTCGAATTAAGCAATCATGACTGTTGACAACCTAGAGAAAATATGAATTGCAAATACGTTCTTCTCAGTAATTACATTTGGCCCCTCCTGAGCGAAAAATCCACATAGCAAAAGTTAACAACTAACAACAAGCATTCGCAGCATGAACTCTGCCAAAACACTGCTCACTGTTATCCTAGAACGTTTAAAAATGTATTGTGCAGTTAAAAGTTGTAAAATTTTTCGCCTCATTTAGTCAAGGAAACTCTTAACACTGTTATCGCTCATAACCGAATCATTTGGCAAGACTCAATAAACGCGAGTACTATTGTCCTTGTCTTAAGGCTAAAAGCGAAGTGAAAAAAACTCTCTGCGGAGAGTATTCTTTCCAGACACAAGAATGTGCGTGAATTGCGCTTCTATCTTTTCTCTGTGTTTTGATGCTCAACAAACCTTTTCATCAACACGATTCTTTACTCAAGTGGAAGTAATTAAATCCGCACGACATAACACGATCTCAAGTTAAGTTCCACCGTCGTTTCAATGGCCTATGGAACGCCGCTACATGTAATCTCTCACGCGGGAACGGAGTCTCTGTGTTTTGAAGCTCTTCTGGTTTTCCCGTCGCGTTTTCTTACGTAGCATTTGTCGGTGAAACAACTAGGCTAATTTTTCCTTCCTCCGAGGCGTGTTATATCTTAGTTCCTAATCGCGTAATCGGCCATCTGAACCTTGTGAAGGTGTCAAATGCGTAGCGCTGATCTGTTTTCTTTAAGGAAAATTTCTAACCGCGGCCCTAGCGGCAGTGTTTTTGTTTTCACCGCGCGGTCAGACGAGATATTTCCCAGTCTTTTTTTCTCCTTACACAGAAGCGCCCGCCGCAACACTGCTAGCTTTGCTCTGAGGCAAACTCGACGAAGGAACAGGCAGTGAGGTGACAGCTGTTGAAGAGCTTTGTGAGCAAGGGACTGGCGCGTTAAAAGCGTAGGTCATAGGGTTTGCTGCGCTCTTTTGATTCGAATTGAAACTGTTCGTCGACTGCTGTGCTGTCAGGGGTTTCTTCTCGGCGGATTTCTCGGCACTTCCTTCGCATTTTTTCCTGAAAAACTTACGCCAAGACTGGCACGTTTTCGTAGACCAAATCCACATGTTCGATGTAATGCCGACCGCTAACAGCATAAAGTACTTAACGGTGAAAAGTTCCACGCTAGGACCCTGTTCTTCCATGCACGCCTCATCCCCTTGACATCGTAACACGTTCATTCTCCATCGTTCCATGTTTGCGTGCTCGTAGAAGTAGCAAGCGACCACGGAAGTGACGGGCACCGTGTACAAAATGGAAAACACCCCGATTCTGACCATCAATTTCTCGAGTTTGTTTGTGTCAGTGTCTTTGTTTTTCAAAACTGTGCGAATACGAAACAGCGCAATGAAGCCCGCCAAGAGAAATAGCGTTCCAACAATGAGATAAAAACATAACGGAGCGAGAACATACCCCCCGAGGTTTTTCTGGTCACTGTTGCCAACATAGCAGATCCCAGTTAGTTCATCAGCGTCTACTTTCCTCAGGATGAGTACGACAATAGTTTGTACAGCAGGTACAGTCCAGGCTACAACATGGAAAAACGTAGCCTTCGCTTCTATGGCCTCCTGTCCCCACTTCAATCCCGCGGCTAGAAACCAGGCAAATGTTAAAGCCACCCACCAGAGCGCTGAAGCCATTCCGAAGTAATAGAGCATGAGAAAGACAACTGAGCAGCCAGCATGGTCTGCAATATTCATGCCTGCCGCGACCTCATGATGGTTGGCCTTGTCGCAAATAATGTTTTCTGTGCCCGCTATTGCGCGTACTATGTAGGCGATCGAGTAGAGATTGTAACACAGGGACAAGAAAATGATTGGCCTCTCGGGGTATTTAAACCTTGTTGTGTCGATTGCGAACGTTAAAACGGTAAATGCGGTCGAAATGAAACAAAATATCGACCAGACCGTGACCCATGTCTCCACAAACTGTCTGTTGCTTGCAGTGAAGTACACATCTTCTCCGCACTTGGGAACACACATGTCGTATTTCTCGACCGTGACAAACTTCGCAGCAAGCGGGTTTCTCGAGTCGTTTTTGCATAAAGATGGAATACTAACTGCTCCAATATCGGTTTGATTGGGTGATAGTTGGCCAGTATCTTTCCTTGTAGTCGGAGGAACTGTTGAGTGATCCCAAGCTCCGGGTTTCTGTAATTGTTTCAACACTTCTTTATATTTTGGATCCAAGGAGTCGAAATTTTTCCAGAATTCCGTCATGTTTACGGATTGGTGTTTCAAGTCCGGAGCGGCCATGCACAATTTGCTGGGGTCGCTCTTGGCTCGTGGATCACCTTGAAACGGCATCTGACTACAATCCAGTGTATCGGGCCAGTCAAACCCGAACTTCTTCATCACGGGTGTACAGCCATTGCGCGCAGCTTCGCACATCGATCTACAAGAGTAGATCGGATGATCAAGTCCTTCAGAGCACATCGGCGCGAACACAGAACACAGAAAAAAACGTAACTGTGGCGCGCAGTTCACCGCCACCAGCGGAGTGAATTCGTGAATTTTTTCGGCCGCCTCTTTCTGCGTTTCTTGCCCAAAAAAGTTGGGAAAACCTGTCGTGTTGTAGCCAAGGTTTGTGCAAAGTGGAATGGTGATTTTTTCACATTTTGATTTTTTCCCCTGTAATCCTGGCATACAGACGAGGAGTAAGGTGAACAGAGGACCCACAGAACGGCTCAAGAGCCACGTCGATCTCGTCGGGTGCTTCATCTCTTTGTTAAAAAGACTGAACTAACAAGAAACTTATCCGTCACTTTACAGAGAAAAGCCGCAACTGCAAGTAATATCCATTGATGACTCTCATTCGTTATTTGCTTTGAAATTGTAAATGTCAAACCTCACCATGCCTGCTGCGCCTGTCAAATTGTCAATCACCTCTTTGTTTTCGAGACAGGTGGTCTGTTGCCATAGCTCCTTTTCGTCGGAGAGCCAATCAGAATGGTGTAAATCGGATGTGAAAGGTTGCCGCAAAAATGAGCTAGATGAAAGCGCGGGGACGCAATTTGCGGTCTTTGTCGGGGCGTTCTTAGCGATATAATAACACACGTCCATCGGAAATTGTTCTGATTTTTAATATTCAGGAAGCGCTTCTGCTGGAGATTTCAGCAAGTTATTAAAATGCATTTATGCCATGTTTTCCAATTATCACCAAAAAACGTTTTCCCTGAGGAATTCTAATTACCCTGTGTTTTGAATTCTGTTCATTGGTGATAAGGCCAGTTTCGAGCCAGTTGCTTGCCAGAACGCAATCAAATGTTGCCCGTCGCGTTTCTGACACAAAAAGCGAGAAGGTTGTAAAGGAAATCTCTGGATTCGTACGTTTAACAGCTCTTTATCTATGACTGTGTCAATTCAGTACGTTTTACAGAACAAGCGAGGCTCGAATTAAGAGGGTTAATAAACTCCACGGGTTTTTTAATGAGGTATGTATGGAGATAAATTATGCTGTTCTGTTGTGTCCCTTGTCATTATATTCTGGCGGGCGAGATCCTTTCTCTATTCTTGTCTGACCAGGCGTGACTTCAAAGACGGCTTTCAAAAAATATCCTTCCGCCTGAATAAACAACTAATTTTGTTGAATTGATTCCGCACTAAGTGCGCAAATGGAATATGCGTGGCGACATTGTGAGCCTAATTGTCCAGAAAGCCCGTGCGATTAACGTTTTTCCCGCACGTTTTTGCGATCAAAATCATTGCTATTTTCCAGCTGAACACTGCGCCCTGGTCAATGTTTTTGGTATCGGTTTGATTGAGGCATAAACTTGAATGAGAGCGCCTAGCCCGGGCAAACAAACGACCCTTAATTGGATACCGCCAAAGATTTCAAAGCACGATATTTTGTTGATAAATCCACGCTGATTGAAATTCATGTTGTGTCATTGATAAAACGCGCCGATTTCACGACCTGTCCTCTTGTGAGTCGCTTTGTTCCTAATTTGTTTTGATTCAAAACAAATCTTTGTTACCAAAAGACTTCACAGCAAAGCCGATGTTTTGCCCAGTTTTTTTTCTTGCGATAAATTAGATCTTGATGTATTTCTAAAGCAATCCCTTTGTTTTATTGTTTACAAGAATCCAATCTATGTTTATACCCTGGAGAAAAGAAATTTTGTTTTGTTATTGTTCAATGCTATGAAATGCGTAAAACAAGATGGTAAATCTTTGGTCTTGGCTCTTTAGCTGTTGTTAGTTCCTTTTTTTCGTTTACTTTTTGGTGAAGTTCATCATTAGCTCTATAAAATAATACTTTTCGTGTCACTGTCAACTTAGGACTGAGAAGGACTACATTGCTTTGTAAAATTCAGCTGCATGTTTTCCTCCAGCAAATAACGCGGTGATTTAGACTGCTGAAACGCAAGATAGATATTGAATAAATTTTTCACTTTCTAAACGTCCTGGCAACCAAATTTTCCGTTCAAAGAAAGGCGAACAAACAGGTAAACAAACAGATAAACAAATAAATAAACAGATAAGTGAATATATAAGCAATTGAATAGACAGAATAACTTTCAAAAGATATCACACGTTGTTTAGAAAAGTGGAAGTATATATAAACAAAGCAAAAAAAATAACTGTGCAAATACTTTCAAATGGTTTTAAAACTTTTTCTACCGTTATTCTTGTCTATTTTTGTAATATTGTAAAACCTTACCCTCACAAATATAACCTACATCAAATTTGAAGCGAATGAATAGCGAAAAAAACAAAAAGGTATGCTTAACAGACAAGACATGTAAGACTGATATAATAAAGTCAATTAATAAAATTAAAAAAGTTTATCCTGGACTAATTATGGAATAGACAAGCTATAACAAGTTAATTAGTCCCCCGGTGACAAATGAAAAGACAATTAACGACGCCAGTTTGTGGCTTTTTTTTTAACTTGAGCAACATTAGTGTTGTCTTGGAAAAACAATATTCTGTTATCAAAATACTCGTCCTTTGTTAGAATTCAAGAATCCCAAACTTGTCTGTCAAAATGGCGTGGTAAGTTAGAGTAAGTGATTCGCAAAAGAAAAATGGAAAAAGGCAACTTGGATTTAAATCAGTGACATACACAGAGTAAATACTACACGTGTTTAACATGAAAAGAGACGAAAAAAGAGAGAACACGTTGCGTTGGAAAACAATCATGCCTCAGGCGAAATCCCATGTCTGCCCTCTAATAAGAAAATTATCTACCCCATAGCGGGTAGTCCCGCTCTCCGATGCTTGTTATCAACACAGGACATTTCGTGCATTGGTATTATCTTATCAGTAATGATTCTTTAGCTGTGTTGAAAAATGGAGTACAGGCAAATGCGTTCGTATTAAAATCTCTGATAACAGGAAGAATACAGTGAGCACTGGTTGTATTCCTTGAATTCCGTTTCTTGAAAATGTTACCGGTGTGCTGAAGGGAATATTTCGTAAGATTTCCCACTGATGTCGAAACAGATTGGAGAAAATATCGCTTCTCCATCTTTGCGATAAAACCGACAAGTCTTTTTGGTCTTTCCAGGTAACTCATCAGCTAATTTCTTTTCTTATTCCTTTTTTTCCTGTGTGGTTAACTTTGTTTTGACTTCCAGAGTAACACAGTCAAAACAGCTTCAAGCGATGATTCCTACATGGCGGAATTGTGATAAAACCCGGGATTAAACCTGACAGCATATGAACACAGTTGCAGACCATATGCTTCACAGGCTATCAAGGGTGAATTCTTTTGTCATCGATAAATTGGCTTGTGGTTATGCAAAAAAACGTTTTGTCCCTCCAAACCAAGTTCTGTTTTTTATTAGAAAATTAGCGGTCGCGGTTCAGCAGCACAGGCTATCAATTGGTCGAGTACTTCGTTCGAAGTTTCTCAGGCAACCTCGTCGCTGAATTAGATTAGTAACGTGGGAATCAATATCTTTGTGAACCAACAAAAGGATTAGCTCTGTTAGTAGTTTAGCAGAACTAACAAACAAACAAGAAATATGTCCTTAAACTGAATTTTAATTTTGATGGGCTGTTTCCTTATTGGGTTTCGCATTTCCTTTACTAACTAATCTTCAAATTAATTATAGGTTATTGTCTCAAAATTCAGTAACTCTTCAAGGTTGTTTCAATGTTCAGGTAAATGACGTGACAGTGGAGTTTTCGCTTTTAAATCTTCTACGTTGTTCTTTGATATTTGTTGAACACAAGAGGAGGAGAGAGAGAGAGAGAGAACAGTATGGGACAAGTACAACAGTAACAAATTTTTTAGCATTTACGTGACTTGAATTTGTTATTTCTGTCATGAAATATTAATTATAAGTATTATAGTCTGTCGTATTTCCGTGCAGCCATGTTGTATTGCTTTAAGACTTATTAAATCAAGGTTTCTCTAAGCACGTTCAAGGTTCTAATCCGTGATGAAAATAATTGGTAGCAATTACCACGGTTGATATCTCACCCTCTCGTATCCACTAAAACAACATCAAATTTATCATCTGTCGTCTGTATTTTGTGTTGGCCGATAGTTAATCCCACATGAGGTATTTGTAGATAACTGATTGCGTTCAGAAGTCCTAAGGTCACTAGCTAATAAATTACAAAATGACCGAATCAGGAAAACTACGATCTCTTGAACTGACGCCAGTAGCTCCATCTATTTGGTGCAGTCTCTCTTTTTGTTGTGTTAACACTGTTAAGAAACCAGACCTCAGATTGTACTGACGCATTTGCTTTACTACGCATGTGGTGTTCATGAAATCGGTAAAATTGAAACCTATTACCGCGAATTTTAGTAAACATGTTTACCCTTGAAACTATCTTCTTTAGCGAGTTGGAAATCATTTTTTTACGCAAGAAACTCTTCAACAACCTTCAACGCGTAGGGAGGTTTCAGTTTTAACCATGACCTTGCTCGCTCGTGGAAATTAAAACACCGTTTTAATTTCTTTTACTAAAGGCAGTGTAGTGATCCTCGAACCCGCAAATTAGAAGAAAAAGACGGTACATAAAATGTTAATACTGTACATGTTCAAGATCTGTCTTTTAGTTAAACATGGTTTAAACTTTATTTGTGCACGAAAGCTGTTTACTCAGTGGGGTATATTTCCCATAAAGAAACCACAATTAACTGAATTAAATTGGTGCTTATTTTAACCATATGAAACGGAATTCTATCGACCGAGTCAGGAAATCATCTGTAATTCTGTTCAGCCGGCGGAAACTTCTGCAGCTTCGACTTTGAAATAGATCCTTTTCTATCTGCGGTTTGAAAACAACAGTTATAATTA
>Ga0126342_10016756_pt1 | contig 12739 bp, 13 predicted proteins | sample Cyp1metagenome_FD_92528 | JGI IMG/M metagenome (GOLD analysis project Ga0126342, IMG submission 92528) | Coral microbial communities from Lord Howe Island, Old Settlement Bay, Australia - Cyphastrea 1 metagenome | ecosystem: Host-associated > Invertebrates > Cnidaria > Coral ...
CGGGTCGCAGTTGAGCAAGGACGACGAGGACGACGAGGAGGACGAGGAGGAGGAGGAGAGGAGGACGAGGCAGGAGGAGGCGGAGGAGGAGGAGAAGGAGGAGGAGGAGAAGGAGGAGGAGGAGGACGAGGAGGCAACTGACATAAAATCTAACAACCCTCACCTGGCAGGTGGGGAAAAACACAATTTCGACCTCCTGAAGACTAAAACCCTAACCGCCCTTTTTGCGCGCAACCCATGTATGTATGTATGTATGTATGTATGTATGTATGTACGTACGTGTATGTGTGTATGTGTGTATGTGTCTGAATGTGTGTGTGTATGTGTGTATGTGTGTGAATGTGTGTGTATGTGTGTGTATGTGTGTGTATGTGTGTACGTGTGTGTACGTGTGTACGTCTGTACGTCTGTATGCATATATGTATCTATGTATCTATGTATCTATATGTGCAATATTCATTATATATTTAGTATGCAATTATTTTATATCTAAATTTGCGGATTCATCCCACGTTTACAATTATTGGGGATGCCTATAATTGGGGTTATATATGGGTTTTACTATTAATAAGAACTTTCATGGGGAAATTAGAATAGATGGCGGTCATGTATTTATCAGAAAAACTATGGGAACACACATGAAAATATAGAGGTAACATAAACCAACAAAGATAACGATATATCTATAGTCAGATGGGGTCAATAATGGCAATAAAATACTAATGTTTGGGGAGAATCATCTATTTTTCCATGTTTTGGGGTGTGTATAGTTGAGGTTTCCATAACTTATTTTTCCATGGTGAAATAGCCTGAAGTTGGGACATGTTGGCCCTACTAGGTTTGTAGTCATTTACCCACTTATCAGGTGGAACGGCACCCCCATAAAAATAGGGCGTAAATCTCAAATAAAGAGATAGAACTTCGAAGAGTTCCTAAATTTCTTGCTCATGTTTTCTTACCTACAGAACCCGAATCTGAGAAATAATTGAATTAAATTCCAACATATGAACTGGGCATTCCATTGTGCAACCCGTTGGAGCATTCTGGAACCCAAATAGTCTATTGTATCTATTCTTAAATTGTAAATCAGAGTGTTAAATGGTTTGTCTGTCATTCCAGTCCAAACATTCCAAATAGATCTCATTTGGAGGTTTCCTGAACTAGGGGTACCCCCAAATCATCCATTTTAACAGGATTTTTCATCATAAACCATCCATTTTGGGGATCCCCCATTTATGGAAACCCCTATTTGGCTTCCGGATGTCATTCTGTTTGGGCCTCACACAAATAAATCCAACATCGTGTCAACCACCTTGGGTCTGTAGACACAAGCTGGTGTAATAATCATTAATAATCCCCATTGATTTACATGGTTATAAACCAAAAATAAACCATATACCCTCTGGTAAACTAACATAGCTATGGAAAATCACAATTGTTTAATGGAAAATCAACTATCAATGGCCATGTTCAATAGCTATTTTGACATAACCAGAGGGTAAACCATCTATATATGGCAGAACATGATGGAACCCCACGAATTGGGGGGCCTATGATCACTATATAATATATGATTGTTATTTTTCAATGGGATACTGGTTGGTGGTTTCAACCCCTCATAAAAAAAATAGTCAAATGGGATGATTGTTCCCAATATATGGAAAGTCATAAAATTCATGTTCCAAACCACCAACCAGATTATCATTTACCCTACCTATTGGTTGTTGGGGTAAAAGAAAACCCTCTATTCATCGACCAACAAATGGAAAATATTCATGGAACATTAATGGAAAAAATGTTCCAAACCACCAACCAGGGATATGTATAACTCATATAGCGCTCCCGGGTTTTTCCGCTCCATGGCACAGCTGATTTCAAAATCCAACACGAACTACTGCTGGACCAAGTCACGAACTCAACGTCATCCGGTGACATTTGGCGGTTGAATCCAATTTTCTCCGATTCTAATACCGAAAAGCATGCTATCCAATGATTGTAAAAATTAGATCCAAACTCATATTCATGATCAAATCTCCTTGTAGCACCATGTTTGTCATGTTTGGTGTAGGAACCACGCTAAACCCCCCCTGGTTTTCTTGGGAATCCTCCCAAGGCATCGAAGCCGTCCGTGCCTCCACTGGATGTGGAGAAGCGAAGCTCCAGACGAGTTTGGAGCTCCACCACCTGGGGATAGCGCCAACAAGACCTGTCCAATGATGGTATCATGTTGGGCTTTAGCTGCACCCAATGATGGATATGTGGATCAAATGATCAATGGGGATTTTAACAACCAAAATAGTGGTTGAACCAAGACATTGCCAATCTTCGATACCCTGCAAAAAAATAATTTCTTCGCTGGTTAGTAGATACTCCCATTAATACCAAAAGACTAAAGGATTAAAGTATCCATGTAAGATTGACCTACAGTAGATGGACAAAATATTCAAACCCTGCAGCACGCACTATGTTGAACCCCCGCACCCCCAAATCTCAATGTTTCAGCGCGCGTGTTAGCAAAAGTTATGTTAGGGGTTTGATTTTTTTCGTCCATTGCGGCAAACGCACTTCAGGTTACAATAACATTGAACTTTGGGGGCGAGGGGGTTGTACAGGATAGAAGGGGTTTGAATATTTCGTCCATCTACGGTAGTTATATGACACCCTGAAAGATATGGTACACCCTGGGTGAAAGAAAGACATAAACCAATCTGGGACTGTTTTATTCTTTACCTGTTTAATCCTGTTTACCTGCCCAATCTATGATTCATATTGATGGTATAAAACAAAAATCCCATTTAAAACCATGAGTGAACATGAATCGAATGCAGCACTGAATGCAGCACTGAATATCCATGTATACAAACATCTATGCAAAATAGTATCTAATGTGTATTTATATGGGGTTCCATTAGATACAAGCATCCATCCCACTATAGGGCTTCCATTTATATGGATTATTCTGGGTAAATTACAATATTTCACTAACCTGAATTAAGGCCATTTGGGAATGATTTCCATATTGATTTCGCTGATTAACCATAATTCCAGTGAGGTCGCAGTGAGGTCGTTATAATTTACCCAGATTATTAGATGCCAATATATCCCATTTTCGTATCCAAGTTTTGTATGGGCTTCCTCAGCAAATTGGGGCATTCGAAAACTTGCGGGAACATGATGATCTTGGGCCTTATTGTCAGATAAACCCTTACAGTATATAACGTTATATATATATATATATATATATTGATGTATATGTTGATATATATATATATATATTATGTATATATATAATGTATATAATATATATTGATGTGTATATTATAATATATTATATATATATGTTGATGTTTATATATTCATGTGTGTATGTAACAATATATATATGCGAACATTCAGGGTAAATTGATGTGTATAAAGCCATTCTTTTGTTCATTAGGAATCCTATAAAAAACAATGTCTCCAGTCGAGCGCAGCACGGCACGGAAATATACAACCAAACTAAGAAACCAAGGTCTGCCTAATTCAGGTTGAACATTTTAAGCGGTTTGAGCCTCGGTGGTTTGGGGGCATAGTTTCGACTTGGGGGAATGAACACCATCATTCCAGGATGGAAAGCAACAAAAATGAACCCATAACCACTGAGTTATATCTCCATCTAAGTCTGGTTAAGGATTAAACTGATTAAACTGATTAAGTCTGGTGAGTCCAAAAACAAATCCGCTGATTCCCGATCAATTGTCACTGAATGGCCGTGTTTGCAGCAGCAGTTTTGGAGGGACCCATCTCCATTTTCCATGGCTTGAATCCCTATTTCTGATGGTTGAGGCCCTATATCTGGCTCGGTTCTTCCCAATTTCATGGTCGTTCATCACACGTTTCTGGATCTATACTCAATAATCCCTTACTACCCTTACCAACCTGAAATAAAGACATTTTGGAATAGATGCCCCGTTAAGCGCATCATTCCGGTGACGTCGCGGCGTCAGGTCGCGTGAAAAAATGGAGGCAGATATTTGGTTGCTGGACTACCAATTTATTGGTTGGTTAATTGGTTATCTCAAACAAACACAATGACAATCCATTAAATCTTACCCTCTGGTAATTTGTTACGCTATTGAACATGGCACATAGGAAGTTCGTTGATTTACCGAGCTTAGTTCGATGGTGAGTTTCCAGTTCGCTATGTGACAGTTTACCAGAGGGTCAATCACTATTAATCACCATTAAATCACCATTAAATCACCATTAAATCACCATTAAAACCCATGAAATCACCATGAAATCACCATGAAATCACCATGCTTGGAGATCTATGTCAAAAATTCCCAGGTTGGGTCAATGACTCAATCGTTTTTCGGGTTCAATGAGTTCAATCCCAACTGCAACCAGGTACTACCTGGTAGTACCTGGACCCAATGAATCAGAACCAACCATCATTTCTCAATGATCTCCCCATAGAAATTCCTAATCAAAAAACAATCTGATGAACTAGTTCAGTTTCCATTAATAATTCACTAATCAACTACAATCCTCTGGAATGATAACATAAGAATAAGTATAGCTATACCCAAGATAGAAAAGTGTTTCCAGGTCTTTTTTGGATTATATTTAAATCTATTCAACACGCATGTTTAAGTTTCCGACATTTGTATCATGTTTAGGGTTACTATAGTCATTGCCAGCTAGCCAATCTTAGATACCCTGCAAACAAAATAAGTTTTGGTTGGTAAGTAGATATTCCGAAATTCCTATTTACAGCCAAAAAAATTAGGATTAAACTACCCATCCAAGGTTGACCTAGTAATCAACAATGCTATTTTAGTAGCTCCAGTCAACCATCGACCATCGACACCTGCTGAGCTTCTGCTGCTTCAATCAACTGCTGACGCCACGCTGGCAAGCCTCGGCCGCGGCGATTTTGAAAAGTGCGGCCACGGCATGGAAAATAGGTTCTTGAGGGTTAACCATAACTGGTTGGTGGTTTGAATCCCTCTGAAAAATAAGTGTTTTATAGAGTTTTATTGGGATTTATAGGGGTTTTATTGGGATTTATAGAGGTTTTAATGGGATTTGTAATCTGGTTGGTGGTTTGAACCCCTCTGAAATATGCTGGTCAGTTGGGATGATGATTCCCAATATATGGAAAAATAAAAAATGTTCCAAACCACCAACCAGATAAAGATGATTTAACCTTAAAACTTGGTAGTGTAACCATTAAAAATGGTGATTTGACCATTAAGACTTTAAGACTTGGCTATTTAACCATAAACAATAGTGAGTTAACCGTGAACATTGTGATTTAACCATTAAAACATGTGATTTATATAACCATTCCGACCTGTGATTCAATGGGATATTAATGGGATATTTCATTAATGGAATGTACTATGGAAAATGGTGGATGTAATGGGAATATCATGGAATATCAATGGGAGATTGATGGGATATGAATGGGACATAGTGGAATATTGATATAATATTCATGGGTATATGGTATACCCTCTGGTGTCATCAAAGATGGCTAGCCAGGAAATAGTCCATAAATGGAGGATTATAGCTGTGAAAATCATCAAACTATAGTTGGAGGATTTTCCAGCAAGCCACGTTTGATGACACTGGAGAGTATTCCAATTCTCCATGAGTCATCCATTGTTGTTGTTTATACCTTATTAACTATCAGATATTATCAGATTATCATTCCCCATCGATTTCATTATTGTCTTATTGGCATACCACCAAGAAATAAGCGGCAGGTCAACTCACCGAATTTCACAGCGCCCCATCGAGTCACGCGAGGCGCAAGTCCATGTCCTCGAAGACGCGACCAAACGTATGCGGCCCAAAGGCAGATCGAGAAAGCAGCTCTCAAACATACCCTCTGGTAAACTCACATAGCTATTGAAAATCACCATTTTTAATGGGAAAACTCACTATAAATAGCCATTTTCAATAGCTATGTTAGTTTACCAGAGGGTACACTCCAGCAGCTCGCAGCAAATGGCTGCCATGACTTGCGCGTCAGCAGCGGCTTTCACCTCTTCCAGCTCTCACTGATCAAAACGATTTTGGAATCTTGGGGCATTCAAGTCCCGCCCTGAAAAAAAGGCCTTATCAATCCCATCCACTATAATTCTACTGGTTGGTTTATAAATATTCCTGTGGGTTCCTGTGGGTTATACCAATCCCCAACAAGCCAATCGGTATAACTTCTACAACCCCCAACGGATTCTGGCGCAACATGGCTCTGGCTTCAAGATGCAGGCGTTTGTGGTTTGATTTCCATGGTTTGTCTGAAAAAATGGGAGTATTTTCGTTCCCAAATGAACTACCCTCTGGTAAACTAACGTAGCTATGGAACATCCAAATTTTGATAGCTAAATCCACTATTTCGACTGGGCCATTTTCAATAGCTATTTTGACATAACCAGAGGGTAGTTGATCATAATTCTCCCCATTGGCCATCAATTGGGACACTGGGAGCCTTCCCTTTCTTCCAAGAAACCATGCAGGGATCCTTTCCACATCGCTTCGCCCGAAACGAAGGAGACCTGGAATCCAAAGACGCCACTGGAAATGATGGAAGTGCCCTGGGAATGCTGGGTTCATGCAAGCTTTTGCAGGGCACCATGAAAACATACATATATATATAATTATATATATATACACTTACATACACATATGTCTGAATAACTAAGTATATACATATATCATCATTTATCATATATTGGTACGAGTATGGTCAGATTAAGTCTGCCATTGAGAGGCAGCCCATTCCGCAGAGATTGAACACAAACTTTCTTATAGGGGGCTTGTGAAACGACTACAATTCCTGTAAAACAAATGACAACTTCTGCCAAACCAAGCTACCAGTATCGTTTCGGGATGATTTTCCTGGGGAAACCATCGGTTTCCAGATCAATGTGATCTTACCCTACGATTCTCAGCTATTTTCATATCTGTTAATCCCATATTAAATCATGAATCATGTGGTTCTGTGAAAAATCACCATGTTGCTATGATTTTTGGGGCCTGAGCAGGAGTATCGCCGACCCGCGGTACCATCGCTACCTGCCACTTGTCTCGCAGAGCTCCCCTCACAGCAGCCACACCACTCACGTCTGGCGAGGTGAGGGGTCTGATTTGGGGGACCCGGTGGTACCCATGTCTTAGGAAACTCTCATATGGGTCTGTAGTTATTGGGGTTATAAACTATAACATCATATAAGTATATAAAACTGTAGTCATTGTTTTTTTCAACTAATTTATAAACGTTTTACTGGTGAATTGACGACAGCAAAAGGTTAATCGTTCGTTATTTTACCACCACAAAATTGGGATAGTGAGCCTTGATGGCTCGTGCATTTACAACACAAAATGAAGATTTATACATATATAATATATAATATAACCCATATGCTCCATGGTGCTGGATATTTACCAACAGTTACCACCATGGAGCATATGGCTTATATTCCCATGATTATTCCCATTATACAACGAGCCATTGAATTGTGGTGGTAAAATCCCACATGGCGATGGAGATAGTCAGCCATGAAAATCTCAACTGTTCTATGGTTAATATCCTCTAATTCATTCGATCCCTATTAATAGGATTTTATATATATATATGTTATGTCAAAAAGATAGGTAGTATTGTTGTATAATGTATATCCTATTATAATTGATGATATCCTAGTATATCTTATTGTACATTATAATATCTATATTAGATAAAATCTATTGTTAAAATACCCCGATATATCCTATTATAATGTATTATTATATCCTAGTATATCTGGGTAAATTAGAATATTTCATACCCTCTGGTAAATTAACATAACTATGGAAAATCACCATTTTCAATGAGAAATCCACTATAAATGGCAATTTTCAATAGCTGTTTGTATTTTTGCCAGAGGGTAATATTTCACTCACCTGAATAGTTCGGCCATGGCTGGGATTTTTTTTCCCTCTACCTTCACCATTCCAGGCGCCACGGCCACGACATGAGGTCACCATGTCATTTGCCCAGATTATACCCCCGTTGATCCCATTAATATAAAATATCTATATATAATTACATACAATATATACATAATAGTGTGGTATATAAACATATAAATTGAAAATCATTGAATGGTATATAAATAAATTACAGTATATAGATAGATAGATAGATAGATAGATGGATGGATAGATAGATAGATGGATGGATAGATAGATGGATGGATGGATAGATAGATGGATGGATGGATGGATGGATGGAGAGATGGATGGATAGATAGATGGATGGATGGATAGATAGATAGATGGATGGATAGATAGATGGATGGATGGATAGATAGATAGATGGATGGATGGATGGATAGATAGATCGATAGATAGATGGATGGATAGATAGATGGATGGATGGATGGATAGATAGATGGATGGATAGATAGATAGATGGATGGATGGATGGATAGATAGATAGATGGATGGATGGATAGATAGATAGATGGATGGGTGGATGGATAGATAGATGGATGGATAGATGGATGGATAGATAGATAGATGGATGGATAGATAGATAGATGGATGAATGGATAGATAGATAGATAGATGGATGGATGGAGGGATGGATGGATAGATGGATGAATGGATAGATAGATGGATGGATAGATAGATCGATGGATAGATAGATGGATGGATGGATAGATAGATGGATAGATAGATGGATGGATAGATAGATCGATGGATAGATAGATGGATGGATGGATAGATAGATAGATGGATGGATAGATGGATGGATAGATAGATAGATGGATGGATGGATAGATAGATAGATGGATGGATAGATGGATGGATAGATAGATATACTATTAATTGTATATGTTCATATCCAAATTTTCCTCCAGGCAACTTGTGGTCAAGACCGCCTTGCTCCAGGTTCCGCGGGCCGCGCCTTCGCCAGGACACGGCTTCACGGAGTTGATGCCCGCAACAAAGATCTGGCAACGGGGACAACGACGGGTGGGGGTGACGTCATGGGGATGTCATACTCATTTAATGATGGTTAGTACATGTTAGTAATGTGGGTAATATCCATGGTTACTGGGTTAGTATTGGTTTATAGTGGTTAATGGTGATTAATGGATGACTAATGGTGATTAATGTGGGTAAAACAATAATAAACCACCCATTTGGGAATAGTTTATACCACCTATTTTTGGTGATTTGGGGGATGGTTGACTATTGTTTTACCCACATTAATGGGATTTCATGGGATTTAATGGGTGTTATCCAGTGGATATTTGAAATATGATAGGGGCATCATAGATGAAACATGGTGATTTTGTGGAATATTATGGGGCAGCTTGCGGGCAAAGTTTGGAAAACCAAGTGCATTTGAAAATTTCCGATGCAACAAAATGAGTTTAACCAGAACATCGAAAAAAAACTGGAGACAAATAGGTTACCGTTTGTTTAGCAACGCAAGTGTTACTTTTGAATGAACATATAAACAATACAATTAGGAATATAACCAACACAACTGGGGATACTATCCGACAATCAATTGATGACAAAACTATCCGACAATCAATTGATGACAAATCATTGATTATTTGGTTTCTGGTGCAGCCTCCAAGCAGAAAAACAAAAACAATAACCACTAATAAGCAGTATAAACGTATATCATCTTAATAAGAATAATGTTTGGCCATCTTAATAACCATAATAAACCCATGTTTGGCCATCCAAATAAGAATCATCTTCACAACTGGTTGATCCGGAAGGACCCCCCCCAGGTCCCGGGAAAGCCTCAGGTTCAGTGCCTTTCTGGTTCTTCAAGTCCTGCGACCGGGGCCATTTTTGGCTGGTCCGAAGTGGAAGTGAACTCACCATGTTTACCAACTCCATACAATAATGTTTCATATTCGTAATATGTAACCCGTTTTGGTGTAACAGAATGAAATGCACACAGCTTGTAGACAATAGTGATTGATACCCTCTGGTAAACTAACATAGCTATTGAAAATGGCAACATATAGTGAGTTTTCCCATAGAAAATGGTGAATTTCCATAGCTATGTTAGTTTACCAGAGGGTAGTCAACAACACATCCAATATCACAAATATGTACGACCATGGATGTGGTACATATGTGGTACTTGACTTGCTGCGAAAAAAGAAGATAAAAAAGGGCATAGTACACGGCTCAGAAACCTGAGATGTGTGATCCTAGATATTCCAACATCATATGAAACATTAGATATGTATAGGTATGTATGTAATTATATTACCTATGTATATATACATATGTATATATATATATATATATGATTATATATGCAAATGACATTGCATACGCATGTTGTTGGCTGGATGTTCATCCCCAAAAAGAACTTAAGGCTATAAAGTGGGAACCCCAGTTATATCACCCATAAATCGTAAAGTTCACCAAGTTAGAAGATGTTACCCTCTGGTTATGACTAACATAGCCATGGAAGCCATGGCCCATAGAAATAGATGGTTTAACTAGCTATAAAATGGTGACTTTCCATGGCTGTTGTTAAATAACCAGATGGTATATGCGTCAATTTAGCTATCGTTTACACGGGGGCCTCAACAAAAAGATCATAGGTTTTCACCAATCCCCACAGTTGAACCATATTGAAACCTTCTGGTAGAACCCCCCGTAAACGATCGTCATTATTGGTAAATGTCATTCACAATTACACTCTGGTTATTTCACATAGCCATGGAAAATAAGCCATTTATAGATTCAATGAATTATGATGATTTACCTAATAAAAATGATGATTTTCCATGGCTCCGTCAAATCACCAGAGGGTAAGTGGTATTTGAACCCTCTTCCATTCTTGTTGGTAATTCCCTATCTGCTATGCCAATAGCAAATATCAATCCATCATATTTTGGGATGAATGGGATATGATTGGGAGAATATTGGAATGTTGTTGGGGCATGATTTGGATACTGTATTGCAAATACTTCCAGTACAGCATTCTTCGTTACCTTCTCCATTATCCCTCGCGAAAAACAAAAGTCGTCCGTCCCAGTATTAAAATATACTTCATTATGTTTCCGCATAATTCCCAATAAATTTCCCATTATGAGATATTAATGATTATCATTATTAGATATCGATGGATAGATTATTATTGTGGATTAGAAATCTATCATGGATAGATATTTGATGATATATTCCAATCATTTTGATCTTCCCCATATTTTCCCATGATTTTCCCATTAGTTTTCCATTGAATCCCCATGAAGCTGCATGCCATCGCACCTCCAGGATGAGCTCAACCATGGCCTGATGACTTTTCGCTTCGGGCGAAAATTGGCAATGGGAATTTCAGGATCCGAAAATGGATGTACTGTACGGGATGGGGCCCCAGTTTGTTAGCTAAGTTGGTGCAAATAACTATAATAACAAGTTGGTGTAAGATAGGCAAATAAACCAAAATAACTGGGGGGCCCATCCTGTGCCATTATTTTGTGGGGATATTCCCTGAAATTTATACCTTATATATGGTAGGTACCTCCAATCAATCGGTTCCAGAAATGGCCATTGATCATGGGATGGCGCAAAATGGCCATGTTTGTCAAAGACCAACCGTTGATATGGCAAAACGTTTGGATTTCTTAAGGCATATTGATTATTTGGGATGGGCATATCATGTGATTATCGAAAACGAAAACTAAAAGAAACAGTAAGAAACAATTACCATTTGAATGGGGTGAAGTATCCGATACCCTCTGCTAAACTAACATAGTTATTGAAAATGACCATTTATTGGTAGTTTACCAGGGGGGTAACTGTGGGCAGGGCCTGTTCAGTTGACAAGAATAGTTTCACAAGATCCATCTTGGTGACCGCCTTTCAACTCGCCACATCACCATCCGCACAGCCTATGTACCCCGTTGGGATTTCACAGCAAGGCCCTAAGTAGCTCATATTAAGCAACGGAAGTCAATCCCCATGTATATTCCTATATATTCCTATATATTCCTATTCCATATAAGGTCCTATAATATATATATATGGGCTACTATCCCCAATATTCCTATCCGATATGGGATAGGTCATGACCTCCAAAAAAATCATCAACAAACAGTGTTTTTTAAACAATCAGCCTGTCATGGTTGTTGGATATCCCCGGAAATCAAAATGGCTTTGGGCCATCACCCCATTTGAATACGAGTTCGTTCTATGCCCCATGAACATATCCCATGAAAAAACCCAATGAATATCCCACTAAATCCCGCTGATATCCCATTCATATTTCATGAAATTTCCATTTCTCCATTTCATCACCATTAATTATTAACTATAGTTATATTCACCAAGTTTACTTGGCTCATCCCACTTGCTAAATGGGTTATTACCCCAGTTCTAAATGGGCCATTCTCAAAAAAACGGGGTGAACTAACCCCTTTACGAGCCGTGGGATGAGCCAAAAAAAGGGATTGTCCATAAATGGGGCTACCATGGGGCTACCCCAATAGCTGGTTTATGATGGACAATCCCGTAAACACGGAATCCCATTCACAATCCCCATATGCCCCATGCGATGAATATATATATATATATAAATTATATATATATATATAAAAATAATCGAAGGAAGTTTAGAAGTCAAACTTCCGACAATATGGACAGATGAAAAGCAGAGCAGGGAAGAGGCAGAGAGAAGAGAAAGATTAGAAGAAAGAAGAGTAGAAGAGAAAGAGTC
>Ga0126342_10016757_pt1 | contig 12738 bp, 11 predicted proteins | sample Cyp1metagenome_FD_92528 | JGI IMG/M metagenome (GOLD analysis project Ga0126342, IMG submission 92528) | Coral microbial communities from Lord Howe Island, Old Settlement Bay, Australia - Cyphastrea 1 metagenome | ecosystem: Host-associated > Invertebrates > Cnidaria > Coral ...
TATATATATATAATATACATAGGATTACATAGGATTACATAGGTACATACGAGTACATACAATGACATACAAGTTTGGTTCCAGTTTTGATGATGATAGCATTTGCGAATTTGGACCTTTCGGTGGGTTTGATTGCTGGGGGTAACAGTCGGGATATCCTATGAGCATGTTGACATCGCCTGTAAGAATGGCGAGATAGCCAACTAAGCATGGTGTGATAGCCAACAATCATGTGGATATATATATATACAGATAAATTATATATATATAAATACCACAACCACACAAACATCGGGATTTTGACAAAAACCAACAAAAATTTGCGGTATCCGTAAAATCTATGTAAAATACGTTAAAATACGTTGATTCAAACGTTAGCCATCTCTAGACCAGAAACAGTTCATGAACGGCAATGCCATAGTTTCTGTAAGGATGTCCAAGGGACATCTTTGGCCCTTCGGCCAAAAACACATCCATTGCAGAGTTCTCAATGGCATGGACACATACAAAGAAAATCAAAGAGGAACCTGCGTAGATTCTTGATGCAAAAAAAAACGAGATCTTGCAGCCGATATAACATATGTATATGCATATATATATATATAGATATACACATACAGATACATAAAGCCAGCTGCAGCCACAGCCTTTTCGGCACGTCGCCTTAGCACGTTCCTCGTAGTAGATTCTCAAGGCGCAGTCATCACAACACCTGGAACGACGACAGCCAGCCCCTTTCCCTCCACTGATTCCATGCTGGTTCCAGATCCACTGGTTCCATGTGTGTCTGAAAAAAATTGTTTTTGCCCCATGATTTATAGTTGATTTACCTATTAAAGATGGTGATTTACCCTCTGGTAAACGTTTACATAACTATGGAAAATCACCATTTTCAATGGGAACATCAACGAAAAATCGCCATGTTCAATAGCTTTTTGTATGTTTACCAGAGGGTAGCCACGTGGCCAAGGGAAATCTCATGCTGCCAGGGTACCGATGATCGTCCACCCATGCAGCTTCACCGTCTGGTTGCGCCCAGCGATGACACTCCAAGCATCGGAAGCCCACGTCGTCCTCCTCGCCCAGTTGTGGTCGTTGGTTTACAAAACTATCCAGCGAAATACATCCAACCCTAGGTAAACTATATATGTTCAGGAAAAGTTAAAAAGCTTCTTAGTTCACTAGATCTGTCCAGAATGGCGGTGCCTGAAATTGGAAAGAAAAAGTTTATCATCATTTTCCCGCGTGTTCGCTATCAAAACATTCCCGTGTATCACCGACTGGCAAACCCAAACATCACAATTATTGTTAAAATATCTCCCACTAAATATCCCCATTATTAACCTCAAAATGTTCTCTTTTTGGGGAGTGAGCATAAGACTTAGGACCACGTCATAGACTACAGATAATATATTCCATATGTTCATCCCAATTCTAGTGCACATTTATATCCCAATGATAGTTGGCTTTCATCTGGCACTTCTGGACAAGCGCATTACAGTATATTGTGATTCCCAATTGCTGCTGATTAAACAAACTCAATCGAGTCCATCATTTTGGCAGGTGAGATCAGCCATAAATCGCCCAGAAATCTGGATGTACACCACTTTGGCTTACCCGTATATTTCAGGGTTCTATCATCAAATTTCCTTGTAGAAATAGCCATAACTTCATGAAAATATGAAAATTATATAGTCCCATGTCCATTTGGGTCTGACGACAGAAAATACCCGCAAATTTCACCATTTTCATGGGCAAAATGATATAAAATGATGATGATCCATTGGAATCATTGGGGATCAGTGGGCCAATGGGGTACCCTATTCTCCAACAAACCATTTCCAGACTCCGAGGCTCTCCCCCGCAGCTGGTCAACTCATCATCCGCGCAGCTCTCTTCGCCATCGGCATTCAGCCACCGCGCCAGCGCTTCGCGATGTAGTCCCTGGGCGGAGCCAAAAATGAGCACTTCATCGGAAAATGGAGGGCTTGTCCTAAAATGATGGTACCCCCAAAATTATACCATTTTAATTTTATTGAAACCCATCGTTTTTAAGGGATCTTCCTCCATTTAAAAAAAAAACTGCCATTCACGTAAATCCGCAATTCCCTGACTGAATCATGTCAACTCATGAGTAACTCATGTGAAATTCCCATGTCTTGGTGAAGCTGCAGCGAACATCGTCCAGAGAACCCTTCCGCCTGCACGAGGATCCGTAGCAGCTCGTTACGTGCAGGCCACTGGCTACCTGGAATAATTGGAATAATTTGGGGAACCTTACATTGGGGAACCAATAATATATTGGAATAGTTATATTGGGAAATTTTGGGGTCAAAGTATTAGCATCAATTGATTGGAAATGAGCAGCTCCCATGGTCCCATCTTCAGCCTGGTAGGGGAACAGGTGCGCAGGGCAAGCCCCTCCTGGACCATGATCAAGGTTGCCGGTACTCAAATAATCATGTCCAAATAACAACTCGTCACTAAAACACACAATCTGTGTTCCATCCATCGATCCATCAAATCTATCAAATCGATCTATCTCTCCGTCTCTCTATCTATATCTCTATCTATCTATCTATCTATCTATCTCTATCTCTATCTCTATCTCTATCTCTCTCTCTATCTCTATCTCTATCTCTATCTCTCTCTCTATCTCTATCTCTATCTCTATCTCTCTCTCTCTATCTCTATCTCTATCTCTATCTCTATCTCTATCTCTATCTATCTATCTATCTATCTATCTCTATCTATCTATCTATCTGTCTATCTATCAATCCATCCATCCATCCATCTATGTATCTATCTATCTATCTAATCTATCTAATCTAATCTAATCTAATCTAATCTAATCTATCCATCCATCCATCCATCCATCCATCCATCCATCCATCCATCTCTCTATCTGTCTATCTCTCTATCTCTCTATCTATCTGTCTATCCGTCTATCTGTCTATGTATATATATATTATATATATAATGTATATTAATGTATTTCATGTCATGGGGGTAGCAGCAAACATTTCAGGTTGTTGGAACTGCCAAAGAGTGGCGGCAACTGCTCCAAAGTCCACCTTTTTTCGCAAGGGTGGCGGCTTGGCAACTGGTTGATAGGGGTTCCCAACGTGAGTCCATAATCCCGGATAGCATATGTAACCCAAAAAAAAAAAGCTCAACCACTCATCAGTTGTCAAATCTGACATGTCTTATCATTAATCCCCCACCCTCTAAAAATGACGGTGAAAATCACAAATCAACCCACAAATGATCCTTCAATCAAGTTGAATCCCCTATAGTGTAAGTAATCAGTCACGGCAACGTTTCCGGGCCCCGGCACCTGGAACATTCCGCCTCCAGCTCCTTTAACGGCAGCCTTTCCCACAGCGCCACCTGGGGGGGGGGCCATTCGAAAGATCCACCCGGCCCGTGGAGGATTTCTTGAAGAAAAATCGACACTCTCTCTCTCTCTCTCACACATCACACATCACACATCACACAAGCGTCCGTGTGCTGGAAAAACAGCCAGCTTGTGCGAGCTGCCAATCCCCAACTGTACAGAGGTCTACCAGAAAGACGGCAACCTCAGCGACGCAATACCACCAGGCCGACGAAAGAGCGAGGACAGGTCCTCGACAACGGAGGGTTCCAGGGAGACCAGACCCGCCACAGACAACCTCGAAAAACAGGACTTCGCAAAGGGGACACCAACTGCACCATCATCCCCCTGCCGGAAAGATAGCCCGCACCGATGGCCTTGAGAGCCCGCACACACGTACGGAAGAGCACTGGCATCCGTACGGAAGAAAAATCGACAGGATGTTGAAGGGAAAATCGACCGGAAACTCATGGGTTTTTTTCGATCACATTTGGAGAAAAAAAGCCGCAACATGTCCTTCAAACCAATGAAAATGAAATCTGCCAGTTTCAAAGTAGCTGCACCCCAGCCAGCTCGCTGGAGGCAATCTGAGGAAGCAAGGAAAATCATTTGTAGATCCTGTTCCTAATGGGAATGGAGTTTTTCCTACGAGCCATCTTGACTTCATCAGCAAAAATGTGTCAAAGAAGAATGAACTTGGATAGGAACCCAAAGATCGAAAGCTTTTGCAGGAAAATCATCCTCCAATAATATTTCTTCGAGGGCCCAATGCGAATTGTCCGATATTGTCCGGAGGAAAATCGTCGGTGCAAGAATCACGTGCGGTTCACCAAGGCAATGTTTTGACCCACGTAATGCAAAGGGACCACAAAGGTCAGTCATGTTGAGTGGTGCAGAATAGGGATTCACTGTTTAACAATCGGTGAGGATGGCACACGTGAAAAATTGGAATTGGGGAAAAAATCACCAAGAGCTGGTAGAAGTTCCCTGTTGGACCAGAGGTTTTCTCTGCCCCAATCCCCATGACTCGTTTTGCGCCCCAGGCACCAGCTTCAGGCGTTCCTTCATGGGCACCATCTCTGGGCTGCCTTCCTCGGAGAAAATAGGGAATGAAGCCAAGAAATCAGGGATGTTGCCAATCAGGAAAGGGAAAACAATGGAGAAACCATAGGGGACCTTCGAAAATTTGTGTGATTCTAAAAACAGAATCACACCCTTAGCGACCGGAGTCCAAAACCGGCGTAGCTTCCACCGTCCTTTTCCACAGTCAAATTTGCTCCACATCTCTACCATCCCCTCAACTGAGACCCAATCCCCCCTATTCTGGAGAAAGAAGTATCTTCCAAGCTTGTTTTCTGCAAGGTGTTGGGGGTTAGATGCAAGTTCTCAAAGGCAACAATAGCCACACCACATTTAAAAAATCGTCCAAGCTCCAACCTCCGTTCAACAAAAATCTCGCTCCGCAGCTTCCAAGGCTCAATGGGCAAGCCTTTCTTGTGACAAAGGGTCATCAGCTGATCAGTGCTCATAGGCTCCAGCTCCTCTGGCTGAAGCCGGGGAGAGATAGAAGCAGCCATAGAAGCCAATATTTTTTCTGGGAGATTATGGATGTTCATCATCCCCTCACATTTTTGTTGAACCAGTTAGTGACTATGGATGTTAGACTCTTCTTTTCGACCCTGTGATTGCCTATCGTGGATGATCATCCGTGGTCACCAGCTTTGAAAGCCAGGGCACTGATCAGGCTTTGATTCAGACGACCAGAGCTGTTGGTCAATGCTTTATCTCAGTCCCCTCATAAAGAGTCCTTTGAAAAAAATGACACGCACTAAAGCCAGGGTATTTACAGTAGCTCTTGGAGGGATATTTAATTATATATTTTGCCGTTGTTGTTTGACACCGAAATGACTTCACTTGACCGGGCAATGAAAGTGTCCGGGGCCTCTATGACATCCACCAACCAACACCGGAAATTGATCAGCTTGCACCAGAAAAATGTGGTAAAAAGAAGATGATCTTCCCATAGATGACAATTCTTGCGCACATCGATGCTGCCTGCCACGGTCCTGAAAGTGCTCCAGCAACTCGTATGCTACCTTGGACAGTCGAAACCGTTCAACCCCCAGTGGATTCCGGATAGACAACCGGTGCCTTGGGTCACAAAGTCTGGGTTCATCATTAAATCAACCACTCAATGGACCATGAAAGAATGTTCACTAAGAATAGAGCAATCAAAAAAGAATATGAGTGTATGCACGATAGGTATCACGTGATGTAGAGAAAGCAACGATCTTGGATGGTTCCAGGTTCACCAAAGGAGACCAGCTTCAGGCGACGCTGTTCGGATGCTGGGAGCATGGGTGTGTCTGATTTTTTGTCGCCAACATGGTTGTCTCATGGCCCATCTTACCCTCCAATTTCGCTTCTACCATATATGCCACCATTTATAGCACGAAATTCAACGACTACCCAGAAATTTAAATTGATGGTAAAGATGGCCCCGAAATAGTTCGATGATTGTCAAACTGAAACATGCTTGTCCTCCAGTTTGCAAACTCTTGAGTCATCACCAGATAGTAATATATCACATGTATGTATATATATATGTATCATTTGATCCCATGCGAAATCCCCATGAAATCCCCTCACAAATCTTAAGAAAATAAATTTAAAAAAAAAAATCATCAAAATTCCCTAGGTTTATTGGAATTGAAGTTCCATGTCCTTCTTTACCCATGACGCCGGGTCACCGCCATGTCGCCCCCAAAGCGCTCAATGGGAATGGCCCAGGCTTCCCAGGTCTTGTTCTTCAGGCGTTGACACAGGACCTCCTGGACACCCCCATTCAACGAAACCATGGCTTTTTGGTCGGGAATTTCCACATTCCATTGGGACCATGCAATTTTTAGGTGTTTAATCTTAGGGTCATGGGATTATCTTCTAGATGGATCATCAACAGCAGAGATGGCTGTTATGTATGAAGTTTTTTTTTAGATGGTTTAATAGGGATAAGAATGGGGGACATACCATGATATACCTCTGGTGTCATCATGCCGGGAAATCCGGGAACGAAATTTCAATGGAGGTTTCGATTGCTGAATCATTGAACTAAGTGGGTGGATTTTCGATTGCTGTGCTTGATTCCCGGAGGGTCTATATACATAGTTATATAATGTTATATACACAGATGTAGGAAAAATATAGAAATTGAATAGAAACCAGGCGTTTTTTTTGCCAGTTGGTTCACGTAAAATGAACCGAATTGCATTGTTCACATGCTTCATCTTGGAGGTGGCTTTTGACCCACACCCATGGTCATTCAAGACCTGCTATGGGGAGATGACCATCCTCTGGACGAAAACAACTCATGGTTGCGAAGGCATGGCATGGCCCTTGGGTATTCTTGGGCCCAAACATCTTTATATACTGAGAATTACCAAAAGGATGTCCCTTTTAAAATTTTAGCGTCGCCCAAAAAATTAGTTTGCGGAATATGATACTCATCATCAAAATTGCCTATTCATCATGCCCAATTCACTGAAGAAACTACCAGTCACCTCGCAATGCCTCCAAAAAAAATGCCCATTCATCTCCCATTTTTTTACGGTCCAGCCGCGCATCTCATCATCACTTCCCCACAGGTTGAGTTGGAAAAACCCACCTGCTAGATCTTGGTTATCTCAATTAGATCCCCATTTCTGGTTTTAACCACCGGTTAAAAAGTAGATATAGTCTATGATATAGTGCTTAAACTCCTGCTGGTGGTTATGGTATCCTTATTTCTGTTGGCATGTTCAAGCACATGTTTTTCTGAGAAGAGTTCTCTCCCATCACCGGTTGCCTCCTGGTAAACGAACATGGCAATTTGCCACCCGTTTGAAAATGGGAAAATCATCAATATAAAATTAAATGGGTTTGTCTGACAACGGAGTACGCCAAAATCCCCTGGTTGATCATCATGTGTTCATATGTTTTCCATGAAATTGACGCAAGCTAGAGGCAGATCTCCGACGTTCAGATACATCCATATCATTTCCTTGGTATTCCATAAAGGATTAAAACCGTTGGAAACTCCCTAATTTTGTTGTGTCAATCACCGTTCATGCCCAAGATTTAGATATATATATATATATTATATATACATAGAATATACATCGTTTTTTCCTGTATAACCACCCCATGTCCTCGTTATTTATATCTCTATCAACTCACAATTGCCTTGATCAAATCACACTCTTCATTAACCAAGAATTGCTCCCATGTTGTAAAAAAAAACAGTAAACCCTATGTTAAGGTGTAAAAGAAAAACATGGAAAGAGAAACCTTAGTATATTAATATGTTCCCAGCGAAATCAATCCATTGAATGTCTTCTTAAATCCCATATGTTCATCTTAAATCCCCAAGTTTCATGGTGAAATGACCCAATTGTCACGTTTTTTCTACCAACAAGATTGACATGGAGAATGCCCTGCAGGCACCGGCAGACCTGACTATCCTTCCACGAAGCGTTGATCTGAAAGCCCCAGCAGAGCTGCGACAGCTCAAGGTAGGAGGCGCTACGCCAGCTGCGCACTGCCTCTCCCCCAGCCAACTTCCGCTGAGGGGTGATGTCTATCTATCTACCTATCTGTCTATCTATCTACCTATCTGTCTATTTGTCTTTTTACGCTTCTGTCTATCTGTCTCTTTGTGGCTCTGTCTATCTGTCTTTTTGTGGTTCTGTTTTTCTGTCTTTCATCGATCCATCCACCTATCTGTTTATCTCTTCCTCTATGCGAGGTGGTCATTCAACAGTCATTCAGCGTTCTTGCTCTACTTCATGCATATATGATTCATATTTGTATGCATATGCCAGTATGCCATATGCTTTATAGATAACAGGGGGATACAAGGACAATCCCCCCTGTACAAGGAATTGCTGACATACGCAGAGGGTATATAAATTTGAATGCGCTGTTTTTCGCTATATGCCTGTCTCGTCAATCAATCCACATGCGACCGTCCAAATATGTTAAATATATGTATCAAAATTCTTGTTGCTGGTCACATCCTTATAGTAGTCACTACCTGGGGCTGCATCCTAGTTATCGCAAGTGGGGTTCGTACCATTGGAAGATAGACTATCCCAAGTTAGATCAACATGAGTTAGGTTGACCAAGTTATGAACCAACAAATCCTGGATACACATCCGAATGTTCCATGTTTTTGGGCCTTCACTTTTGCTTTTGGAGGAAATGAGTTTAGAGTCCCAGTTTCCAAGTTGATGCCAGAATTTCAGGAACTCCAAAATCACCAACACCAGTTTCCGTGGTCAATCTTTGCTAGTCATCAATTAAAAATTTATATTCTTCTGCTAGTTCTTAATGACTTTCCATTGCCAAAAATGATTCGTTTTCACCCATACTATCCATCTAGTCATCCAGTCGGATCTTTCCCCACCTGAAGCATCACGATGAGATCCTTCCTGGCAAAGGACGGCGGAGCAATGCCCTCGGACATGTACCTCCGGTCCGTTTTGCGCTGGGCCGTTGGATGATCGTGTTTTCAAAGGAGAAATGGTGATTTAACAGGGGATTTAACCAACAATTCTTTTGGGGGGGATTTCACAGGATTTAGAGCTGATTTATGATAGCTAAGTTGATGCCAATCACTTGGTTAGCTAGGGGGCTATGGGGCATATGACTATAGTTGATGGCTTCACAAAGCAACTTCTAACTGGGGGGCACCTTGTACGCATGTTGCACAACTCGGCGATTGGGACTTGAACGGGGGATGCGCCAACAAAGCTGATTATGGAGACTCCTGTTGTTAAATGAGCTATATCAATGTTCATGCTGGGATTTGAGTTCTAACATCTTGGTACATCTTGGTACATCTTGGTACATCTTGGTACATCTTGGTACCCACTGCGGAGCTGGCAGACCTACAGCTCCAAAAAGAAATACATGGCTAAACGAACATGGCACTATGGACCCTCAAAAAATGGCTGTAGAAGACCATTTTCTGCTGGACATGACCCTTTTCAAACATCCAGTCGAGGGCACTCGGTCCACAGTTCCGCGTCGCTCAACTCTTCAAGGGGCCTGCGACAGCGAGAAGGACTGAAGGGCTGCACCGATCTTTGATGCTGCAAATTTCAGTTGCCCTATAGTTTGCTATGGAACATCAAAACAATCTTTAGAGGTAAATCACCTACAAATGGGCCATGGCTTCCATAGCTATGTCAAATTATCAGATGGTAATCTTCAGCTGAGTGCAGATTAATTGATGAACCATCCTATCATGGACCCGCAATTGGAGGTTCGAAAAAACTTGGCTGTAGTTGTTCTATTCCAGGAATGGTAAGTGGTAAATCGCAACATCTACTCATCTGGTCAAGAGATTGTTATATTACTCTATGATATCTATGAACTAGTGTAAGTATATTAGTATACTAGTCATATTATATAGTGTAGCAGTGCATTAATATCACAAGGGGGGTCAGCCGGTTGTGTAACCAATGATGGGGAGGGATTGTCAACATGGGTCCAAGAATGGGCTCCCACAGTGGACCCATGTTGATATGTAAAAAAAACAGAAAAATTGTGACATATTTCATTGATAATCACCCTCTGTTTATTTAACATAGCCATGGAAAATGACCCATTTATAGATGGTTTACCTATTAAAAATGTTGATTTTCCATGGCTATGTTAAATAACCAGATGGTAACTGGACTTCATCAGATTTATTTAAGGATGAATTCTCATTCCATTCACTAAGCTGACCTGAAATGACTGATCCCGATTTTAGCCATTTTATCTGTGGGGTGCCGAAAATTGTTTGATCCAAAGCTGCCCACCTCGTCACAGCGTTCGACCTCAAAAAAGTGACTCGGGTCTGGGCACTGGGTTCCACCCCCCGAATCCTGATTTGCTCAGAGAATGATGTATCTACGTGGTAATTCATTCGTTTCTCAGTATGCTATGTATCTATTTGTAATTAATATATATATATATATATCCTACTAGTATTTATATATACTACTAGTATGTTATATAGATACATATCTATATATATATATATATATTCTACTAGTATGTGTTATATATATATGTGAGATTCTACATCGATCCAATTCTGTATTCATGTGATTATAGGGAACCCCCTTGCCAATGGGAGGCCGGGCGGTTCGAGGCTGGCTGGCTCAGGTGATGCACCTGACGATTCACTGGAATTTTCACTGGAATTTAATGTGATTGAATGGGATTCACTGTTTGAAACCTGGAAAATGTTGGCTTTTCGATTTTCAAATCAGTCCCAGCAATTCTGGATGTGCAAAAAAAAAATGCTACAGGGATTGGGGAAGACAAACCAACGCTATGAGTGTCGATGTGCCTTGATCCTACTATGGGTATTTCTTAGCATCAAAACTATGACCATCAAAGCGCTCAAGCACCCCACTTGGAAATGTTGAGCTCGGCAAATGGCTGAACATCGGCCAAGTTAATTCATGAGGAAATGTATGCAACATGTTTCTGAACCGAATTTTGTTTCAAGGTCATGCATATTGTTCAATGTTGGTCGACCCTCCAAATTGGAAGGTTTGGTTTGAAGTACTAGAAACCAAAAAACATGAAAATTGGATGCAAGAACATCTCCAAATTTTTATGATTTCGTACCGAACATGGTTTTGTCCAAAACAGGGCACCCCTAAATCCACTGTCGTTGGTCCTTTTCCCTGTTATATATATATATATATATATATCTCTCTCTCTCTATACCTACGCCATTACTTTACATCCACTATATCCAGCCTGCCGATGCCGATACCGGCGAAGCTGTCGGGGCCTGGTGCAACAGGATCATCGGGTGCCAGGAAAAAAAATATGACAGTGGCTATACTATGATATACGAATACATGGAAAAATAGTAGTAAAAAAACAATATGTGAATATGATACATAGCGTCAAACACTAGTAAAATACTAGTAAAACAATAGTATACACAATATATGTTCTTATTCGAATATGACCACTCACCCTATACATAGCATCACAAATCCTATGAAAATATCCCTGCTCTGCCATTACAGATAATTTTAAGTAACATCAAATATACATACACGTATATTGTTCTATATTCATATAGCATGCTTATATATATATATTATGTTTTTGAGTTGTGTTCATCTGTATCTATGTAGATATAAGCTAGCCCCACCGTAAGATCTACTTTAACATTCGATGTTCTTCCAAAATACATGCACGATCAAACTCACTGCATACTTCAATTAAGTATGCAGTGATCTTGATCATGTACATGTTGTAAGCAGATGTCGGCGATTGTGGTTAGAATGCACAAATGCAGTTGTATATGTCTGACAGCTGTTCAGACTTGAAAATCCCAAGTCTGACGGCCCACCTTTTTTTACTACCATGCGTCTCATACAGGTGTCCTGCACGTGTGTGAGACGCTTTGGCGCCTGGCTTATATAAACCGTCGTCTGGCAACATCAAGAATAGACTGGTTTTGACATTCTGTGTAGTCCGATAGGCTGCTCCTTGAATGAACTAGTTCATTAGTACTGTAAGCCCAATTTTGCCTGGGTCTACGTACTCTACGTTTACCAACCTGTTCAACTGCGGCCCTTCCCGGTTCATATGTCACTTGGCGTAAAGGATGGCTGTCTACAGTTCGGCTGCTATCTTTAATTCTGGTGTCATATATGTATATTGCATATGTAACTGTATATGTATTATAAAATGTTTTCAGATAGATCCCAGGGAGGGTACCATATATATATATATTGTACATGTTCATCTACGTAAAATTATCAATCTGTGAAACAAAAAAACAAAGGGATATCCAACCGGTTGGAGCGACATGGGCAAGGGTGAGTCGGTTCCAAGTTTTGACCTACAGGTACTACAGGGGTTTGGGTCAAGCTCTTGATCCACCCTGTCAAAGTTCATGGGATCATTATTTGGGCACGCCGCCTGCAGGCCAACAACACATATGTCATGAGCTTTCCCTATCCAAATAGCCACAACTTGCCAGGGTAAACATATGTATGTATGTATGTATGTATGTATGTATGTATGTCTGTCTGTCTGTCTGTCTGTCTGTCTGTCTGTATGTATGTATGTATGTATGTATATATATATATATATATGTACGGCAAATGCCTGGGCTTTGCCCGGACCCGCAATGACGACAGACGACGCATCATCATCATCATCATCATCAAACCCTTTTCGAAGATCTTCAGTGATTGTAGAAGTTTAACGGGGGTGGGAGAATTAAACCCTTATTGAAGATCTTCAATGAATGTAGAAGTTTAACAGGGGTGGAAGAATTAAACCCTTATCGAAGATCTTCA
>Ga0126342_10016758_pt1 | contig 12737 bp, 10 predicted proteins | sample Cyp1metagenome_FD_92528 | JGI IMG/M metagenome (GOLD analysis project Ga0126342, IMG submission 92528) | Coral microbial communities from Lord Howe Island, Old Settlement Bay, Australia - Cyphastrea 1 metagenome | ecosystem: Host-associated > Invertebrates > Cnidaria > Coral ...
CTGCTCTGGCCGTGGGATCCAAAGTTAGATAACTTCAGGATCGGAGAACACACGTTTTCCGAAGGTGCAGGTGGCCTAAAACCAAAAACGGTCTATCGGTCTACATTTAACATCGGCAAGTAACACGACACGTCTAAAGTGCTGCGACTACCACGCAAAATGAACATGGAGGTCTCCGGTCCAAAGTGCTGCGCCTGCCACGAAAATGCAACTAATCTTCTGACAACGACGCAAAAGTATTGCGCCTGTCACGCAGAACGACTTTTGACACGTGATGAAACATGTTGCAATGTAGCTAAGTGCCACGCCTGCCACACGAAACGAGGTGACACGACATTTGAAACCTCCAAAAGTGACCACTTTTGCAGTCCCCAGAGGCATGGCCATAACATAGCGGCCTCATACGAACGGCGGCAAACGGTTGCGAACGGCTGCGTACGGTTGCCAACGGTTCCGCAACGTCTATAGAGAACACACCCTCAACCCCCAAACCCGCAGAGAACCCTTGCTACACATTCGGGAAAAAGGTCATGAACTCAATCGGTCTCGGTCTTTGTGCACTCAAATTGTCCTGCGTTCATGCAGTGCCAGTGCAACGTGCAACAGCGATAGAAGCTAAGCTTGCTGCAACCTGCCTCAAAACATGCTCTCAAAACATGCTCCACGCATTCCAATCGAATACAAATTCACAAGACACTTGTGGGGAAATCAATGGCTCTGAAAATATCTCCATCCTGCGGTGCTGGTTGCAGTGGAAGCAACAATTCATGGTGGCCCACGAAACTCTCACATTGCAATTGCTCATTCGCAATGGACGCACATGGTGGTGACCATGCTGGTGATGTAAAGAGATGTCATCACATGCCTGCTTTGTTACTTGCGTGTGCTTTGTCTCAATAGAAAGCGCAATCCGTTCACTCCATCTACTGCAAGATTTGCCACTATGTGCTGAGGTTCAACCAAACCATCAAATCCGAGTGGACGGACCACTGAGAAAAGTAGAGAAGGTAGAAACATTGTATCTTGAATTGGGAGACACGCGGGAGCAAATTGAATCCGGAGAACCGGGACGAATGGTGTGCAATCCAAAAACATTCGGGCCACCTGAGTTCGCGGATACTGGGGCAAAGCAAAACTCAATCACATGCATTTCTAGCAAGATAATCGTGATCAAGTTACAACAGCATATCCAGCTCACTGCTTTCCCCGGCAGTAAAACATCCAAGACCAATGATGCACGCCCACCCATCGGAGTAATTTTTCAATCTCTTTCCATCTCTTTCCACAGTGCTACTCATCGGTCACAATGCTGTCGCTGGAAGCCTACTGTGCAGCACGGCGCGCTACAGCCTTCCGCTCAGAAGGTATGAAAACATGCAAACAATGAACGCAACAAAGATCAAAAAGGGATCTAATACTGCGCTCAAAACGGAGCTGCTGCCTGTCGGGTAAAGATCTCACGCCATGAGGTCTGTCCCACAAGAGACAGCCTTCTTGTCTCGGCAAGCGGTAGGCAATTTGTCGTCCCCATAATTCACTGCTGCGCAGCTGGCCTTGCTTCCCAGCTTTAAATCGATTTGATCGAGAACTCGGTGGTCGCACTTGTCCCAGGTGCATTTCAGCACCAAACAGCCTTCTGACATTTCGATGCTCTTTGGGACATCGCCGGCAGGGTTCAGAAACACGACAAGGCGCAGGTTGTTGCTGGCCGTCACGGACACCCCCCTGCAAGACCGAATGCCGCACAAAAGCGTGAGAGGCACCTTGAACTGCGGGGAGAAGAATGCCATTGAACTGCCACCGCATGTGTCAGGATTGTCTGGCCCACTGACGGTGTCACAAACCATGTGGGTCAATTTCGTAAAGCTGGATTGGCGACAAGCGCCATTGACACAATAAATATATGGCCCAAGTCTGGAACCAGTGGCCAACTCAAAAGTAGAGTTCGAGCATGAGTTGTCGCCGCAATTTAGTCGCCCATCATCAACCCTGGTACCTTTAGTATTAACGGTCTTCTTGCATCCGTTGCAGGAGTCTCTGTCCCCACAGTCGGGCCAGTTAGCGCAAGCTGGAGCGTGGCAAGTTCCAGCAACGCAATACCCGTGGGAGCAAGACATTTGACACTTCTCATCACACGTAAGTCCAATGCATTGCCCAGCAGCGCAACCCTGACAAGAGTCACACGTAAAGTCGTGACCCTGGTGATGGCATGTCTTAGGAATCCCTGCCCGCTGGACTTGAAGTTGGGCAAGAGACGAACCCTCGCAATCTTCACCTTGGCAATCAAGGCCCAAGGTGGAAGCGGCCCATGTGATTGCAAGGAGCTTGAACATGGCCATGGCCAGGGGTCAGCTTTGGGCAGGCTCGGGGCAAGCTCGGGGCATGCGTGCTAGGGAACCTGAAACCAAATTCACTTCAGCCAGTGGCATGCTTGGCGCATTGCGGTGAAAGAGCACAACGAAAACAACTCTCCAATTAATCACATCGAGTAATTGCGGCGAAAAAACAAATCAAAAACGCACATCCATACTCTGCCTCTTGCAGCCCTGATTTTCCATGACTCCACATCACTGCTCAGCACTACGCCACGCATCCCCCTGGTCGGCAGCATTCGGCAGCCATGTCAGATACGTCAGTTGTCTTTGCAAAACAAACTTGGCTCAGCTGACAAAATCGCCCAGCTAGTTTGATCATCAGTTTGGTCACAGGTTGCCATCGCAGGATGGGACGCAGTGCACAAAACGGCTGCAGACTTGCGCCAACGCGCTCGTGGTCAGCAGGTGTTAGGTAGCCACAACCTGCATCAAGGAAAAGCAGAAAAGCTGAGACGTTGGGCGAAGCGTCAAAAAGACTACATGCATCTACGAGCTCGCAATCTGTTCATCTTGTCCTATTGGTTGGGATTTTTTTATGGATGATTCATTGTTTTTCCTGAGAGCGTCTGAGCGAAGGGTTCTTCTAGGAGGTCTGCTATACATCTTCATATGTTCACATCTTCATCACATCTTCTCATCTTCACATCTTCTCATCTTCACATCTTCACATCTTCTCATCTTCTCATCTTCACATCTTCACTCTCTCTCCCCTTTCGCACGAAATGAGGTTCGAGTGTCAACCCTTTCGCACGAAACGAGGTTCGTGTCAAAAACTGATGTAAAATTGCGATTTTACATCCTCGGCGGCAACCCTTTCAAATTGCGATTTTGGATCCTTGGCCGCTTTCCACATGTCATTGCACAGAAGGTTGGCTCAATGGATGAGATGGGCTGTTAGATTTTTTTATATTTTACTTTTCCAAAGAAGATTCTAAAGGCCCCCAAAACAGAAGTGTGTTCACCTGAGGCTCCCTGCGTGAGAGAATACATACGTCAAGCGTCGCCTAAGTTGCTCAAGCACAGAAGCACATGTTAACTGTTTACCAAAATTTAACCAAAATTTAACCAAGCAAAAACAACACCCCTGAGATGACGATCCATCTTCTGAGGAGGGCACGCGTAAAAGCATCTGGTCCGCTCCGCTTTCCGTTGACATTACAGCTGCCATGGAATGCGCTATGTGATGATTTGGGGTTTTGAAAGCTTTTGGCGAGGTTGAACTGGGATTGACGCATTTTATACAGGCACCATCTTTGAAGAGATAGGATCAATGGATTTTTCTTTGGCTGTAGGGCTTCTCGCCACATCTCGCCACAACATTTTTTGAAGCATATCATACGGCTGTGGCATGCAACCACAAAGAAGATAGACGAAGTAAAATGCATGCTTGCTTTGCAACCAAACATCCTCAAGATCGGCTCAACGTAGGAAAAAAATGAGATCGAAATGAGCTCAAAATGGGATGAAAAGGCACAAAGATGAAGGCCAGATCAACAGATGCAATTTCAGCCCAAGATAGCACCAACATTGGTTGAACATAGGGTCAGAAGCTTCAACATGCATGTAAGTATGTGCCTCTGGATTTGGCGCAAGCTGATCAGAGGGCCCTACCCTCCGGGTTGAAGCTTATAACAAACCTACAACAAACAAGCTATACCGGCTATACCTCTGTCTTGTTGCTGTGCAACGGATTGGGTCATTTGCCACACTTGACATGAAACAGACTTAATTAGATGAAGCGAAGAGTGGATCTGCCCAGCCAAATCGGAGCATCGAACATGGAACAACTGTTGCATAGGACGGTGCAGCTTGAAACTTTTTCGCCTTGATGGAGCCCTTCAAGGATCAATTTGATCAATGCAAGCGCCGGAAGTGCATTTGAATATGCAGCGAATTGACATCTGAATTGGGAAAAGCCGCTCTGCGGTCGCATGTTCAGAATCTCAAGGGTCTGACTTTGTCCTCGAACAGAAACAGTTGTTTCTTATCACCATCTATACTTATTCTACTTCAAAGGGCACGACAAGGGACATTTTGGTCTCCTGCTCTGATAGATCTTTTTGGCCTCCATATACAGCTCCTTTCCCTCCTTGCTCCTTCAGTTGCAACATGCTGCAACCGCAACATGTAGTAATGTAGTATAGGGATGTATAGGGAGTATACGGGCTCTCCATCAGCTACGACAGATCAGCATGTGGCTTGGCATGGGGAGCCTTGGCTAAACCGATCTTGCGATGTGATGGAAGACTTCCCGCCTGCCACCAATGGGTCGAAACCCGAGAATGGACAGCTTTGACCTGCGTGGGAAATGCAGCGCCGCTGCAAGGAGACATCACGCAGTGACATATTGCATCCTAAGACTCACAACCCGCCTCGTTAAGACAGTGGACTCTTTCAATTGATACGGGTAGCACAAGGTGCCAGAAGAATCATAGTCTGTTCGGATTGGTTCCACATTATCTCAAGTCCCACCAAGCAACTGCCGCATGCCTTTCTCATTGCATGCTATGGGTCTCATGTCAATGTGTTCCTAGCCTGGCTGATTGAACAGCATCAACCCAGGATGACAAATAACGAGAGAACATCTTCCTGCGCAGCAGCGGTGCAAGCGAGCACTTTGCTAAGGAAGAAAAGGAAAGGTCAAAACACTCACGAGCTCAAACTAAAACTGGGACCAATGTCCTGGCAAGAAGAATGATCCTCTAACAGAATGTGTTATAGATTATATATAGACATTATAGACAGTTATCCGACAGTTGTCCAGAACAGGCAACTGTCATCTCAGGATGCAACAGGCCGCGTTCATGCTGTTTCTTGGATACGATCTTGCCATGCCTCAGACTTGCCAAGTGCACTGCCACCACATGTGACATATTTTGACATCAAAAACGTCGCAATAATTATTCAATATATGTACGATTTTGTCAAATGTAGTCCCTGCTGGGGCACTTGTTCACCATCAAATCGTCCTGGCGAGGCACAGACCCAACATGCTCATGGGAATTGTCTGGAACCCTGGCCCTGAAAGTCCGATTCTGCGAAACGTCGCATTCAAATCATTTATTGCCGATTGTCATTGATTCTCCACGTGCATTTCGCTCTGCTTGGTGCAGCTCATAGACAGCAGCCGTACATTCAGTCAAGACACAATATTAAGACACCAATTAGGCTCAGTATGGCTCAGTTAGGTTCTTGAATCACTGAAACAGGCCACATCCCTTCTGCAATTAGTCGTTTCCAACATAGTTTGGCTTGCAGAATAAAAGTCGCTTGTACCGGTCCGGTTTCAATCACTTTGATGCCGCTTGATGAGGCAATTGCTGAACATCTTCAAGCAAAGATGTGTTCTTGGCACCCAAAATGTGCAAAGCATATCAATGCCAACTTCCAGCCCGTACTACGAGCATACCATGAGCCGTGAGCCCCAACAGGTTCAGTTTTAAAGGTTTTCAGTAGCGGATTCTCGGATTCTCAGATTCTCCTTGGTGAGGCCTCCGCTGGTCTTCTCTCGCAAGCCTTTCATGACTTGACGTCTGACCTCGCAGTTTGCTCCAAAGCATCTTGCTCTTTGTCGGTGTCTGGCTTTTGTTTGTGGAATACATAGAAAACTCGAGATAAACTTGTGAAAGGGCTGGCAATGAGACTCAGGTGTCATCAACTTTCCGCAGGTGAACGTATCTAGACATATCTGGATGTCAGCCCACTTCCCGTGAATCATTGGCTGATTCCCCAGTAGCCCTTCTGTTTTGTGTGCTGGACTGAAAGGAGCCTCAAACAAACCAAAATCTAAACACGTCATGGAAAAGAGGACTTAACGGGAATCTGAGAGAAATCTCTTGGTCGAACCCTGTGCAAAGAAATCGGGCCATCTATGGGCATCTCATGCAGACACGGAAAAACAGAGTTGCCTTCATCACTTCGCGTCGACGTGCAGCTTCCTCTGAAAGAATTTTGAGTCTCTCCTGGCTGTCCTGGAACGATCGCCAAAATTTGGAACGCGCGGGAGAGCAGGCCAGAGCGATGTACACAGATGGCAAGGATGAAAACAACGCACTCTGTGTAGAAGGCAAGTCTTTGTTCAAAACATTCAATTCGAAACATGCAAGAAATATATAATATATCATGTAGGAATGATCAGTTTATGCAAACCCTGCTGAAGGCATTGTATTGAGTTCATACTACACCAACGCAACAACCCAGTCGTGTCACTGTGGAGCCTCAGCATCTTTCCTCAGGGCCTCTGTGGATGGCTGTGCAACTTTTGGCAAGTGACAATACCAATGAGATTGTCACAGTGTTTGGCAAGTGTTTTACGTGTTTTACAAGCATCGACAGGGTTGACACTGCACTTATCAGTCTCTTAAGTGTTTCACTGCTTCGTCCACAGGTTGCTTGGCAATTTCGATCTCACTATCTGTCAGTGGCTCCTGCACGTGGCATGGCACCGCTGTGTCAATGTCGTGACTTTGGCTCCAAGGCGATAGCTTTGGCTTGTTTTTTGTCAATGTCTTTGACGCAAAGCGGCTCACAGTTGCAGCAATTAACTTCCCCCATCCTCAGGCACATCAAGGATAGAGACACCAGCCATCAAGCGCGTAGCTGCACCCTTTCGGCTGGAGGAAGACGCTGTTGTCTCTGCCTCTCGTGAGGCCTGGCTGGCAGGGAGACAAAGGGACTGCATCTTTCTGTGGTGCAAACTTCAACCATAAAGTGTGGCCAAAAGCCGTAACTGGAGCAAGTCTGCGCAAGGTTCAAATAGAAAAATCACTTTAGGTTTGTTGCTGAAGCTGACCTTTCCTTTCTGAAGCGTTAGGTCCAAAGTTATTTTGATGCTGGCAGGCACAAGAGCCAATCAAACATAGCAGGACCAGTTCCAGAAAATGGAAATCTGCTGAAGAAACCAAACGCATCTCCGATATCAAAACGTCTTGCCTCCACCCGAAGATCTTCTTGGACGACTGGGTCTTGGATTGCGTCCTCGCACGGGAACTTGGAAACCTCCCGAGCAATGCTCTGACCTTGCAGCGTGTCCTGCAGCGTGTCCTGCAGCACATCTTGAGTCTCATCCACTGCATCCTTTTCCTCTGCGTTTTCCTTGGCTTCCCAGGATACTGAAAGCAGCCAACGAATCCAAACCATGTGACACTTTTGTCGCAGGACAAGGTGGGGCCCGACCTTTCTGTCAGAGTTCAAACATCGTCATGGGCTACTGGATGAACTGGATGAACTGGATGAACTGGATGAACTGGATGAACATAGAAGTGTTTGATGTGTGCTGCAAACAGCGACCTGAGAATCCCACCTGCTCTTTAGGGGCTTCCCAACTTGTCTCACCTGTAGCCTGTGCCGATGCGTTGCTCAGCTGTTGGACATCCACACAGCTCCTGAGTCCAACTGAGTCCAACACTCGAAGCTCTACAGACTTTACATTCCATTGAGTCCATTGTGAAATCATTGTGAAATGTGCTGCCTGGTTGTAGTAGTAGAATTGCCCCGTCGAAGGATCCTCAACTTGCCTTTGAAGTTGCTAAAACTTCCACAGTGCGATGCGAGAGCATGCTTCACTTCAAAAACTTGGACCTCCAAGGGCTGCTTCCTGGACGCTCCCAGCCTCTCAAGTGAATCTCCCACGTTTTTTGGGTTGCAAGGTTGAACGATGACAAATATTGACAACGTGCATTTTTTTTTCGCAAGCCCTATCTTCGGTTCTACCGCAAGAAAGAAAAGTTGGAAAGTGGATAGGACGGGGCCATGAAGAGAGAATTGTGAACTACTCTGAATACGTGGCAACCAACACGTTGCACTTGCTCTTGTTTGAAAGGCTTAGAAGCTGTGCGGAGGAGGACATACCAAGTGAAGAATCTGAGAACAAGTCAGACCAGACATGACGCTAACAAGAGAGCAAAAGTGCAAGAGAATGCATCTGTCAAAAACATCTGGTATGAATTGTAAGTCTTGAGGCAAATACTTGTCTCACCAGTGTCTTCATTGTAGTAGTACCTGGCATATCAATTTGTTTCAAGAACTCTGAAGGAACAAACGGGCATCACACAGCTGAGCACTGGGAGGTTCAGTGGCTTGGATTGGTTTGATGTTGCAGTGACTGCATTGCAGTTGATGCATTTTGATATATTTTGATGCAGTCTTCAAACATTTTGGAGATTCTTCAAATTTCTTCAAGGACCTTCAAACATGCCTTGGTGGAGCCACTGTCCGGGCTCTGAGGGGTGCGCCACCTGCACGAAGGGGCCGCAAAGGCAGGCGCGGACGGTGATTTGATGTGGCTCTGGATGTCACACGTCGTCCACGTCGTCCAAGCTGCTGGCAATTCGCCAAGGTGGAGGAAGATCATCTGCAGTTCGAATGCACATAATACACAGGACACAGAATTCAATTGATTTGATTAATCTCCACAGCACTTCTTCTAACAATGGTTCTTGCGTCTGAGGCTATCTCTTTCTTGATCACGTCTCGCCTGCACGCTTTAGCTTCAAAGAAATGGTTGCGGATAGTCTGTGCAAGTCTCGTTGCAAAGCTCAGATTTGGCCAATTATAATTCCTCAAGAACAGAGGCGAACAGAAAAACACTGGCCCTCCACAAGGACTGGTGACCTGGTATCTGCCCAACCTTCTTCTCTGCCACTCGCTGACGTACTTTCTCCTGCTGCGCCTTCAAGAATTCAAAGACATCCAGGACACCAAAGACATCCTGCGTGTTTCAGGCTTTCAGAGTTGAAGCTGAGCGCCTTCAGGGTTTCAAATCGATCATGATGGTCGATGTTGGTCTGGGCGTGCAGACAGGCACAAAGCATCAGAAAGCCTCATCGTACATGGTTGTATGATGTTCAGATATGTTGAGATATGTTGAGATGATGCTGCCCTGGTTCCTGTTGGTTCCTGTTGGAAGCTTTTTTACATGTGAAATGTGAAACTGTCAGAAACCCCGTGCCGCGGAGCCTGAGCAGATTGGCGCAGAGCGATTCTTTGATCGCCTCACATCGTGGCCACGAGTGACCAAAGTGATCAAGGTGACCAAAGTGAAAAAAAACAACCAGAGAAGGTGAGAACAACCAGAGAACAACCAGAGAACAACCAGAGAACAACCAGAGAACAACCAGAAAATGGAAGGTGAGATCATAAAACTCCCAGGTTGTCCTGGAGACTGAATATCAGTGATGAGTGGCACTTTGGCAGGCACTTTTTTCGTAGAACATAGCCGTGCTTTATTCAAAGTCTATCAAAACGATGCAACTTGACAACAGCCGACCAAGTCCATGACCATTCCTCACAGCAAAGGCGCAAGCTGCCTTGAGGTCCCACGTGCGCCAAGGGTTCCATGATGTTGCATGAATGATAATCAAATCGAATCAAATCCCGAAGGGGTTCCGGACGCAAAATGCTGCCTCAGCCAAATCTCACTAAACCAACAGCGGGACTCCAAGACCAACTGCTCTCTACCGGAAGACCACTCTGCTTAGGATCTGTCTGAGGCTGAGATCTGAAGACCTGGCATGGCACACTCACACTCAACGCATCTCAAAAACAATGACAGATCTGGTGGATGCAACGTGATCCAAGTCAGTGACACTTAGAAACAGATGGATCCGGGATAAACCCGCTTGAAATTCGATAGTTCCTAACAACAGACACAAAACACACACATGCGCCAAATAAGTCAAATGAATTCAATGTTCAGATCATCTGACACAAATGCAGCATCTTCGTGGCCTTGGACTCTTTGGACTCTTTGGACTCTGGCCGGTGCTCTGTGCGGCAACCTCCGACTTTGCTACGGTGTCAAACCAGAAACATCGCGTCAATTCTTTAATCATTTTAATAGCACAGTGCAACAATGTGCGACATGCAACTTCTGAAGCCTCCTTTCAAACATTTTCAAACACTCCTGTTTCTCCTCACTCTTTTGCCAGCGTTTGACAGCGTTTGCCTTTTCCTCTCCCTGTCTTCTTATCATATCTTTTGCAGGAATGCCTCCTTGATATTCTGCAAGTGACTGTAACGTGAAAAGGAGAATTTTCCACTTGCACAATCTTGCCCAACCAGAAAAAAACAGAATAGTAATTAATCAGAATTAATCACTCAAACAAAGATATATACAGATAGATTTGCATACATGTGTGAAATCCCATTACTAGTCATGATTCATTACAAATTAAGGCGGCTTTTCCTTTGTTCTGGGGGTGGCTATAAGCACAAGAGATTCTTGCGGCAATCATGGGCTTATTGAAGCTTCCGATGTTGCGAGCTTGTCAATAGTAAAATGCGGGCAACAGAAGTTGTACGAAGTGAGGCCATGGAGCTTGAACTTTTGCAGCGCTGAGGACACTTCAAAACTGCCCAAAAGAAGTACCCCCCATGCCCTGACAAACTGTCGACTGGCGAAGGTGCCTGCAGTTCAGCCGTGTCTCTGGCACCTGCGTGACACTGCGTGACACTGCGTGACACTGCGTGACGACATCCAAGACCTCAGGGACCTCTGGGACCTCACACAGCACTTCAGCATCTCTCAGGCGCAAGCCCCAGCCGCGGTGCTTGACACCATATGGTACGGAAGAAACATTTTCACGATTTCAATGTAAGACATGGAAATGATTAGAATTGATTAGATAGGACTGGTGCTCAAAATGAATCTGATTTCATGATATTTCATGCATGTTTGAAGCTCTGAAACAAAACACAAACCTGTCACTGCGGGTCATGGTCTTTAAAAGCCAAACTGAGCACTTCATGAAGCAGCCAAATCAGCCGAAGCAGCCTCAAATCAAATCTACTTTAAATTGCGCAGCTGCGTAGGTCTTACAAGTTTTGCTCCCACCCCCAACTTGCTTGGTGAGCTATCTATCAGCATCCTGCCAAAGGGACTTTTCAAAGAAGTCCCTTGGAACTCCTCTTTGCAGTGCGACAACCCCAACTTGGGTACTTCAAAGAATGAGACATGAAATAATGCGGCAAACTTATTTCAGCTTGCAGTGTGGAGACGCTCAAAAAATTGACAACATGTTGTCACATAAAAAGTTGGCATCTCCAACCGTTCGCACTGACACAAAGAGTGGATGCGATCTGTCTGCAAATTGAATTGATGCTTCAGGATAATTCTTATTTTCAGAAACCTATTCAACTGTTCCTGAAGGAGTCTTGAGATATCCTGCATCAATCTGCCGCGGCAAATTTGTGCAAATCTGACTCAATCTTCGCACAGCTAATCAAGTGGCACGAGCAAAGTCTGATCGTGCATCCATTGCGCTCAGGATGGCATACCTCCAGAGCAACGCGCAAATAGCCGAAACCTTTAGAATGACATTTCATGGAACTAATCATTCCAGTGCACTCAGCTCTCCGATGGAGTCAACGCTCCCTTCACTCCTGATTGATTGCGATCTTTGATCGTGCTAGAAACTCATCTTTTTTTACCACTTCCAGCACTATGTTGAGAAATGTCTCAACCTATAAAAAGTTGCACAAAACAGAGCCCGGAAGGTAGCTCTTGGAGCTCGAGCTGAAGGTGTGAAAATATGAGAAAACGCTAAGCCCGAGCAGCTTGAGCTTGAAAACTCCGTGAATTCGTTTGGAAACTCAGAGCCAAAAGCACGAGAATTCCATGCCACTTAGGCCGCTTGGGGCTCCGAAAGCTTCTTGAAGATTGCCGAACAAGTTCTCGACCTCTTGCAGCTCCAAGTCCTTTGAGCATAGCATTCAATAGCATTCAAATAGAACAATAAATAAATGAATGTATATATTTATATTTATGTACATTGCATATATTATCATATATTGCATGTACTACATACATATTCAGTGTCCGTCTTGCACGGCTCTCCTGATGTCAAACAAGCACATGAAGCACATGGAACAGAACAAGTTGGTCAGAAGGCACCACAAATCATCTTTAGAATCTAAGGCTCTGTGTTGATGATGGCCAAACCTGACCCTGTTGTGGCAGCACGCTTTGGCCCAAGATCTGAGGGGACAAGCTCTGCAATTAAGATGCGACAATGGACGTCCAACTTCAGGATCTGCAGCTTCAAATCCTTGTTAAATATCAAACGCATAACATGAAAAGCACATTCAGCTGTCCTATAGTTCTCCTGTGATCTTCTGTCATTGTTACCTCTGTTCGTCTTCTCCTTTCTGCTACTCCAGTTTCATCCTTTAAACTCCAAAGCATCACAAAGCATCACAAAGCATCACAAAGCATCACAAAGCATCACAATACATTATATATATATATGGTTGTTGATCAAAATTCCTTTATCCCGGAACGGCCATTCTTCGCGAATAAAAAAATTACTTTCGCGAAACTTTCGCGAACTCCATGTTTATCTTTCGCGGGGCCCATGTTGGCCA
>Ga0126342_10016759_pt1 | contig 12736 bp, 8 predicted proteins | sample Cyp1metagenome_FD_92528 | JGI IMG/M metagenome (GOLD analysis project Ga0126342, IMG submission 92528) | Coral microbial communities from Lord Howe Island, Old Settlement Bay, Australia - Cyphastrea 1 metagenome | ecosystem: Host-associated > Invertebrates > Cnidaria > Coral ...
GTCGGATTTCTATCCTGAAGATCCCAAACTCTCGTCATGAGGGTCCAGGGTCAGAACCCTCGTGGGGAGGGTCAGAACCCTCGTAGGGAGGTACCCAGGAGCCTTTGGGTAATATATATATATAAATGGGAAAATAAAAGCCATGTTTGAAACCACCCACCAGTAAATCACCATATGTTTACTTCAGCCAATGGCATCTGAAGGCAGAAAGACCCATCGCTGAGGCAGCTCGGCTCTTTCAGCATCCCCTTGATGGCATTGCAATGCTCCTCCAAACCCGGGCCAGGGATCGGGATATGTTTTCTCAAAACCGGGATTGCGTGGGTTTGTCGATATGAGTTGGGACTAACATGATTATCAATATCTATCCAACAAAACAAGATAGACTAGTGATATTATGATAAAATATCTAAATGTGATTTGTTGATTACCCTCTGGTAAACTAACATAGCCATGGAAAATGGCCCATTTATAGATGGTTTACCTATTAAAAATGGTGATTTTCCATGGCTATGTTAAATAACCAGAGGGTATCATTTACAAGACTTCACCAACAACAGTGAGGATTTACCAACAGTCAGGATTCGACGACCAGCCCAATGCTGGGCGCCTCGTTGCGGCGCTCCCGGACGAGGCGATTCTCGTAGATCCTCCCCGCAAGGTGTCTGGCGTCTGAACTTGGGGTATAACGTATCAAAGACCTTTAAAGACTGCAATTCAATGAGAACATCATGGTAAAAAATAAAAATAAATTTTGAGGTACCTATAGGTACCTCGTTTTCACATGTTTTCACAAAATCCCAGATCTTATTTAACATATTGGCTTCTTTGTAAGTTGACAAGGGGCTTGAACACACTGTTGAGGCTTTTCGTGCTGCAATAACAAGCCATGTCGTACAAGGTGAGGTTCCCAAACGATAGCTGACACGCATAACTTGCCTAGCTATATGCTTTGTGGGAGACATAACTATACTATAGGATTCATGGGGCTTATAAACCAACAAACATCAATAGGGGGCCTCACCTCGTATCTTAAGTATATAAAAATTTAATCTATGCGAATCAAACCTATCAGCGGATGCCCTCATTGTTATCATTAGAAGATGTTCATAAATGATGATCTCCACTTGCCAGCGTCCAAAATTCTCATGATCCTCCCTGAGCATGAAACAAATAGAATTCTGCCTTACACTGGAACACATAGAACCAACATGAATCAACCACAAATTGGGGATGTTTTTTTGGTAGATCTCCCACTACCCTTAACACCTTCGCCTTGGGAGACTTTCATTGACAAAAACAACTCCAAATGTCCTCGGTGAAGACGGTCCTCCACTTTTGGGACGACATTGTCGAGCTACAAGCGCAAGCAATATGGACTTCAAGTTGGATGTGTCTTGGCTGTTGCTGGTTTGAAGCTACTGGTCTTAACATTCAACATCTCAACGTTCAAAGATCTCTAAACAGGTAAGGCAAGGACGTTAACACTGGGTTTGGAATTTTGTGAAGTTTGGATATATTTCCATTTCGACGTGGGTGTCTTTTCTTACAATCTTCGACTAGCTAGAGTAGGCATGCACGCCTTTTTGGCACTTGCTAAGAAAGATTCCCAACGATTCTCTGCTCGGAAACCCAGAAATCCACTGGATGGTCATCCTTTTCCCTATCAAACTGGCCATAACTTGGGGGTCCGTCCTCAATTTTTGAACAACCCCATGTCAGTTATGTTCCATTATAAAAAGCGCAATCACACGCCTTGACATCGAGAGCCAAAAGTGCACGATCAAAGATCGGCATGCCGGACATGCCAAGGCCAAGCTAAATGAGACGTGGATGCCATCCATTAATTGATTTCAGGGAATCTTTTTGGAAACACATGGTTTTTGTTGGTTAACCCCCTTGTTTACTGGTAGATATTCCCTTCGATCAACCCAGAGCTCCATGGCATTTTTTTGTCCACGCTCCGATGGTCAACCTGAAGTCACATCGTAAATCAGGTGCTACAGGTGTTCCTTACCATCGCCGCAGTTGCCTCCAAGATGAAAGCCATCCCTTCCACACAGCTCCATAAATTCCACGGCAATATGTCCCAGCAACTTCCAGCATCAATGGATTCAACTTCTTCAGTGATCAGTTTACTCTGCCTGGTGTCTTCTTGATGTTGATCTCACCATGACCATCCACTGGACTGATGGCTGATGGCTTGAAGAACCAGTAGCCGTCTCAGTTTGGGTACTTCCAATTCTTCCCGGACCATCAAATGCCACCTCGATCGTCATCCAATTTCTACTGTGACGAAGGGGAATTTTGTGTCTGCTCAAAGCTGCTTTTTTTCTAACCACAAGAGCCTAGAAGAAGCCATCCATGGACTGCCGATACCACGGCACTTCGGCATCCAAGCCATGTTCGTCGATGATGTCATTCAAATCGCTTCTCCAACTGTAACCGACCTCCCGTTGAACCAGCTGCTGTGCGTATTCATGGTGAAATGTCGCCAACCTGCGCCACCAAAAAGGCCACCAAACATGTGCAACAAATGGGTGATAGATGCAGGTAGATAAGCTGCAACTTATCTAGAAAAATTAGGAGTTCGAAGATTTGAACCATACCTGGAATCCATGTTGCACCTTTTGTACCATGGCCACTTCAGCAACTCATCTCTCACTTGATGGGTAAGTTCAGGAACAGAAATTGTTGTTGGATTTGTTGCAGGTGCTGTTGATAAAATGATTGATTTTCATTAGGCAAACGTATCATTAAAAAAAAAACACAACCACGGGATCGTTTTCGATGGCAGTACCATCCCTTTGGGATTCATCAAATTCTGACATCGAATTCACAACGACTGGTTGGTGGTTTTTCGCCCTACCCCTCTGAAAAATCATAGTCAGTTGTTCGTCAGTTGGGATAATTGTTATATTCCCAACCGTTTCTGGAAAGTCATAATCCAGCCATGTTCCAGTCACCACCCAGGTCACCAAGTATCAAACTACCTATCCGATTCATCCTGTTAGATCTGTCAGGAGAGGCCCTTCCGTTTTGTTGGTAACATATTAACATCACCATTTTTCTGCAGAATTGTAATGGATTATCATGGAGAATCTATAGTCATCAACCAACTCAATCCAACTCAGCTACACAGATCTCATCTTAAAAGTCTGCCGGTTCACCTGACTGCTTCAGCAGCACCATGCAGCTCGAAAACTGCGTGACGTTCCATGTTGAATAACGCCTGACTGTTTGTTGCAGTCCCATGTGTCGACTTGTGAAGTGGGGAATGTGGTTCGGATTCGCATCAACATGCATCAAAAAATCCAATTTTAGCAGAAACAATCTGGGAATTGAAGCCACATACATATAATTTATAATGATAAATTAAACCCCACCAAACTGGAATCTTGACTACCAACAACCATGTATCTCAGTCACTGTTGGTTGGTGATGAATTTTCAGCATAGCGAAGTGCATGGGATTTCTCATTGGCTCTGTTGTTAATGGTTAAATTTTGATGGTTTAATGTTTAATGCAAATAACATATTATATTATATATATATATATTATATTATATATAATATATATATATACTATGCAGATGTTGTTCAACTGTTTTTTTATTTTGGTCCTGTGGTGCTCTCTTCTAGGAGCTCTGGGCTTTTTTCTGTGTCTGTGCAAAGCGGCAGCTGGCTGTTCGTGGCATCATTGACCTCTAACATCCCAAATCAGAGGGGTGTTTGTTCATGTCATATCCCCAATTTCATGGTTAATGATGATGGTTAATATATGGTCAATGATGGTTAATATATGGTTAATGATGGTTAATCATCACTCCTTTTTGACATCGCCACCACTTCCTTGTATCTGAAAGCCAACAAACTCCCACTTGGGGTGGCCTTGTACTCCAATTTCTATGGCCAAGATGCTGCAATATGGTCAAACCTGAAGGCATTCACCGCCATCATCTCCACTTGCCGTTGCAGCTCATCGTTAGCCTGTCTTGGAGACTTCGAAGCTCCCAACTGTCCAAGTGGGTTTGTCAGTTTGTCCAAAAAGGGGTGGTATATCAAATCCCATCAAACTTGTCAGTTTTCCAGTAGATCAAAAATTGGGATTCTCACTTTGTCGGTCTTCTTAGTTCAATGTTCAAAGATGTTCAAAGTCTATCGTTTTTCCATCAGTTTCCCATTCACGTTGTCATTTTTGGGGTACATTCTTTTCACGCACAAACCCCTATATATTTCCGAACCCAAAAGCCACCGGCAGAACTGGGACGCCTGCTGCCGGACCTTGGACGGATGCCAGAAGGAGTCGTGCTCTGGAAAGGGGCCAGCAGCGTCGCGGAGGAAGAAAGCGCCAAGCATCTTATAACTGACCTCCGGGATTGGGAGATTCGAACAGTTTTTTTGTGCAAATGAAGAACACATATTATTAGACATGGTGTTTCATTTTGGAGATATACTACAATAAGCTCTATCCGATTCTATCCCTTACACTCAGCATCATTGCGCGGTCGGCCAGTGAAGTTGAATATGTAGAGGAAGTTCAAACAGCTTCCATGGCAAAGAAACAGCACACTCTGCACGATGAATCTTCGTCAATTACCAGCCGAATGCCGATCGCACAAAAAAAAAAACTAGGATCAATCAATTAGGAATCATAGTTATAAGGTGGTACTCTCATCTGTTTGTATAGGCACGAAAGGTCAAACCCACAGCGACTCTGAAGTCAAGTCAAGCTGACACTGGAGCTGCATCCGGCATGGATGCTTCTGACATCATCTTTGCCATTGGGCAAATAGTTGAACCTTGATGTCGAAAGCCAAAGCTGCATGACATGCCCATGACGGATCCATGGTGCTGCTATATATGGTAACATTTACCATCAATATACCCCCTTTATGTTAGCATATATACCATACATGGATCCGTCATGGGATGTATACATGAAGTCTTGCTAGAAACATTCACAATGACTTCACAGCCCGCAAAAAAATCAATCCAAGAGACCAAAGATACATGGTGCCTTTCCTCAAGCATCAGGCAGGAGCATCACAAGTTGTGATAAACATGGTTGTCATCCTTGCTTCTAAAACTGATATGTATCTCTTTTCTCTTTCCCTAAAACTCCCTTGGAAAACCATATTGAAACATGCGCAAGTGAATTTAGATGCAAATACACGCCACTCACTGTCTCATCAGTACCTCACATGTAGTTTTACAGATTGGAAGGATCATCTGAGTAGCTTCAGGCAATAATGTTCCACATTGGGAGTCGGAACCAGCATGAATTCATATGTCCAAACCTTCGAACAACTTGCCACAGGACAAACAGTTCCCCTGCAGCATTCACCAACACGTGACGTCAGGTCAACTTGTCCACAAGGGCTATTCCGCTAGGGATGAAGAGAAACCAGAATCAGTTGCTGTCACACCCCCCATCCACATGAGCTCAGCTTGATATTCCTAACCCATAGGATCCATGTATGGTATATATGCTAACATTTGGGGTATATTGATGGTAAATGTTACCATATATAGCATACATGGGTCCTATGGGTTAGGACATGATGCACACTTTCTGGTTCAATCCAAAAACTTTCCGCGGAAGCCATTCCCCATTCAGAACCAGACCAGCTTCTCCGGTAGAACGGGCATCTGAGCCATTCGTCCGCTCCTTTTCGCGCCGCTGTGTGAGTTTAGCTTGTTTTTTGTATGTGGGAAATCAGAAGTCACACAAAATGGAGTCAAACATCGACAAAAACAATGGGACTTAATCCATCACAAGGGCCTGAACATAGCTGATTTCTGGTGAACCACCATCATCCTGCATGGAATCTTCAGTGCAATAGCACCGAAGCATCAAGGTTGGATGGTTTGACCACATGAAGGTTGTCATCCCATTTCAACAGAAACTATAGCTTCAACAGTACTGTATTTAACAGTTTGCCATGGAAAATGATGGCCCATAGAAATAGATGGTTTTTACCTATTAATGGCATGGTGATTTTCCATGGCAAACTGTTAAATAACCAGAGGGTACTCATATTTCTACACCAAGAAACTATACAGTGTCACATACTGTGGATGGGCCAGTGAAATCCTGCATCACCTTGGATGGTTGAAAACCTAATTAAATAATGGGATGTTTACCATCTATCAACTGGTGCAGGATTTCGCAACCATCCACCGTATGTTCAGACAAACTATCGCCACAGTGTCACTTGGGCATATTCCAACAAACATTACCCTCTGGTAAATTTACAGTTCGACCCTGGCGGTCATCGGGGTTGGAAGATTAGTTTCCATTAAAACTAGGCTATTTTCAGAGTCCAACTGTCAATTTAAGAAACATTAACAAACCAATCCCAGTTGGTCATTTTCAGTTGGTTAATTAACTGGGATTGGTTTGTTAATGTTTCTTAAACTAACATAGATTGACCAACTGGTCAATCCCAAACTGTTAATTTAAGAAACATTAACAAACCAATCCCACCAATCCCAGTTGGTCGACCTGCACATCAGTTGCGCAGCTTCCAGCAGTCGATGTCGGAATCCCATCGGCTCGTCCAAATCCACACGACGGTGGGCCTAAGGCCATCGATCTGTTGAGTTCGAAACCCCTCTGGGGGATCACCGAAATCGGGTAGACGTTAGTAGATGTTAGTTCTCAAAAAACTGATCAACAATGATAGTACTAACATCTACTAACTATACTCGAAAAGAGGCTTTATTGATGTTTATTTGTGGATTTAACGCATAATTAATATATTCCATGAAACCGGAGATGGGGTCTGTTCGACTGATGTCTTTCAAGGACAAGATGCATACAAATCCGTGAGTTGCAGCTGGCAAGTTTCTGTAGTGTAGCCTGAAGATACGAACTGAACTGCATGGGGACTATACCTTGTAGGTACTTGTTTGGGAGCCCCCAATCCTCATGCTTTCTGATGATATTGTTTGCGTATTTGCAGCGTACACCTGTACATAGCCCGAAACCATCAATTGACCGCCAGCAGTGGAAGCAAAAATGCGAAGAAAGACATTGCACATGGCCTACATAAGCAGCAAAAGAGGCCTAGTGGTAGCTTCTTAACATTCCACAAACCTGATCAAACCTGCAAATTTCAGTACAAATTTGGTATAGTTGTGTGGGCTCGCGTCAAATCGGAATGCATCCAGGCATCATAAGCTTCTGAGTCATTCCTGACCTGACAAATGCTGCCCTCATCTGCTCATTGGGTCTACATCGAATAGCTCTTGGAAACTTGTAACCATGTCAAACTTGCATACCTCACAAGAATTCCATTAGCATTGAATAGATGGCTACAAATGGCCTGAAATGGTGCCTTGAAAAGATCTTCGAATTCTCCGCAGGTGCAGGTTGGTGCCTGTTGTAAGCGCTCCTCATTCAACACCCACTGCCACTTCTGGACTTCGTCATTGTCCAAGGCTAAAGTGGTGCTGCCGCCCGTGTCTCCTGGCGACCAACTTTCGACCATCTTTTTATGGGTTACCATTCTGGACCCATAAAAGCGCCACAAAATGGATCGCGGTGATTGTTCAAATTCGAAATGGTCGTTAAGTATTTAACCATATGTAACCCTCCCATTTAATGGAAGCCAATCAGGTTGAGCCATTCCAACATATGAATAAATATAAATAAATTACATCTGGTATCAAATTGACTGGACTCTAGCAAGATGAGGTTGGATTTGTTTTGACTGACCCAATCTTAGACCAAATATGTTTAAACTCAACAATTTATATGACCTTTACATTTAAGAAACTGAACAGTTTGGATGTCTCCTACCGCCCTAGCCTTAGCGCACCCTGCATAAAACCAACCCATTTGGTTCCAGGAGTGCCGCGTTGCCATGGGAATCACCACTCGGGGGTGCAGTTGAGGGTATAATCATGGTTATTAGCACCCATAATGTTGGGATTGGGGTGTATATATATATATACTGGTTGGTGGTTTCAATCCCTCTGAAAAATATGAGTTCGTCAGTTGGGATGATTCTTCCCAATATATGGAGAAAAAACATGTTCCAAACCATCAACCAGATATATATATATATATTATGGTTAGGGGTGGGAATTGGGCGTTGGTTTTTGCCAATATATTATATAACTCATATAACTATGGTTGTAGTTGTATATCCATTTACAACTGGAACTCCACTTCCAAGCATCCCAATCCTTCAACATAGACTGGAAGGAAAAATGGCTTTGAAGCAGCCAGAATTGAGAACGTACCCAGTCTATGCCGCAGTGTTCACGTTTCAATCACCACGTTTGGGCGAAACATCCCAGTTTGTAGGTTGAACTCATCACCATTCATGCATCACTTCAACAATCCTGGAAGTTGGTAAATGGTGATCCTGATTTGGTCGTGTGTCATAACCCCTAGCTTCGCTGGCTGCTATTTTGCTCATGATTTACTTACTAAGTTTAGTTCACCCATTTACTAACGGTTTGGAGTTGCAAGCGGGTATCCCCACTTGCAACTAATGATCAAACGGTGTCATTTCTCCATATCTTTCTGTTAAACATGGCCATGAATTGGAGGCTTAGTGGCATCTCGCAGTTATTACCCTCTGGTAAACTAACATAGCTATTGAAAATGGCCATTTATAGTGGATTTTCCCATTAACAATGGTGATTTTCCATAGTTATGCTAGTTTACCAGAGGGTAATCAATTTCAACCAGCCTCCCAGGAGCACAATCCCACCCCCGCTCCAAAGCTATCGAGCATGAGAGGGAAGACTGTACCTGCAGTCGACCCGCATTTTGAAGCGTTGCAGAAATATCGCCCATCCTGTTTTCATGGATATGGTTGGAATATATGGTTGGTATATCCCTCAGGAACATCTTGAACAAATCTGATATATCTGGATGTCATCCGCAGATGTCAACAACACGAAAAGTGGAATGTGACATAAACAGCTCTGATTACCCTCTGGTAAACTAACATAACTATGGAAAAACACCATTTTTAATGGGAACATCCACTATAAATGGCCATGTTCAATAGCTATGTTAAATTACCAGAGGGTATATCGTTAGTATGATGCATGTGGAGCTTCGAAATGCCAAGTTCACCATCAATTCCAATCCAAACTGGGTTGTTTGTTGGCCCCCTACTATTGCGTATGTTGTGGGATATATGATGTCAAACCCACACATCGTTCCCTCCAAAATAAAACTCCTAATTACTCTGAAGTAAAGACTATATTATATACTTATAACTATATTTATACAGTAATTGTATTATCATATATATATATAAAATCTGGTATGTCAGTATCCTATCCTCGCCAACCATCACTGCCATCACTGGGGATTTCACACCTCCATCTTCATGGTCGTCCAAGAAGAGCGACACAGAGAGATAGCGGTGAGGAAATAGATACCTGGTTGCTGGTTGAGCCAACCCTCAAAAATGCATTTAAAAAAAATAAAGATTGGAGATCATCATCCTAGGGCTTTTCAAGAACGAACACTAAAACCTCATGGTTTCCGTATCTGACCATCCGCAGATACTTGTTGAAGTTGTCCAAATGCAAATTGGATGGAAGTGTCGCAGGCACATAGAGATGGTAGATGGGTTCCACATTGTTCGGATGCACTCCTGCAATCTTGCCCACTCGCTCAATAAGTTGATTCATGAACTCGGGAGGCTCCTGGCACGATGGCAACGGCAACTTGGACGACCACTACATGAGTGGGTGAACCATAGTAGTGCTTAATAATGGTTAATAGTGTTTAATAGTGGTTTATAGATAGTGAATAGTGGTTCTGACATTATAAGAACTATAAAAATAATAACCTATCACTCCATTGACACAGAAAAAAATGAAACAAAAGGTACACCCCATTTTTTGCTAGTACTGTCGCCATTTTATGATTTTGTAAATGGGTACCAACTGAATGTCTTGGTAGAACCAGAAACTTGGTAGAATACCGATGTTCTGGTCCATAAGACGGACTCGGGTCCCATCTTCAAAAGTTAGTGACTATATATATATATATGTATGTGTATATATATATATATATATATCAATTGCCTGAAACAAAGTATGCCCAAAATGCAGAAGCACTCCATTTTTTCAAGCCATAAATGCCATAGCATGCCATAGCCATCAGGCCTTGAAGTAGAAGGAAATGTGTCCGGTGTTTTGAGATCTCAACCAAGGCCTTGATCCCAGTTCACCAAAGGCGGCGCTCGCGTTTCGACCGTTGCGGATCGCGCCCGGGCGACTGGAAACCAAGGGGGTCCCCAAGTCGTCGAGGTAAATCAAGGCTTCTAGCCTTGGAAATGTGATGAAATTTGAAGATTACCCTCTGGCAAACTAACAAAACTGTGGAAAATCAAGACTTTTAAGAGGTAAATCAACTATTTTCATGGGCCATGTTCAATAGCTTTTTGTATGTTTACTAGAGGTTCAACATCCATAAAAACATCTGGTGAATGAGCATCAACTGTTGTGTTTTTTTTTTACTAACCAAATTCATGGAACATCCCATTTATGATCATTTGTGGCTTGAAAATTAAACATACGAAGAAGTAACAAGTTCAGGTTCGGATTCCATTTGGGAATGACCATCACTGCGCTGGAAATGGATGAAGTGGATTGAACTCCTCTCTACTGAGATCGCGGCATCAAGAAGCGCAGCAAAGCGCATTCCTGGCGGCGAGGACACGGAGCAGAGCAGTGTTGAAAACACCGTTGCTGGTTTCTGATGTTTCTGATTTTACAGGACGATAATGGGCATGTGATGGGATGATTTTAGGTGCAGATATAGTGCAGAGATCTTAACCATGACTGTCACTTCTTGGAGGATTATGCGGCCATTCAATAGGGCCTTCCCGGCCATTCAATAGGGATTTGAATCACGAATTATAATCACCCGTAGCTATTCAGTATAAAGATTTTTTAGATATGTTCACTATGGTGATCAACACTGCTCATACTGGGCAATGGGAATCGGGGAAAACTTCCTTGCGGACTCGAATGGACTGGACTGGCCATGTCGAGACACTGGCAGATTCCAGTTTTGGAGGTCCTCCTTCTTGCCGCACTCTGAGCATACCATAGCGCTAAAAATCATATAGATGTTGTACTGCACTAAATATCACCAATTGTTCAAATTCACAAAGTTGGGGAGTCTTGCACATTTTGCCCACATCATCCCTGGGGTACCCTTGGGGGTGTCCAAAAATAGTGGTGTATACCGTGAAGGGCATGTCCTTAATCATTTTAATGCAGTAATTAATCAGGAATGCCAAAAAAAACTTGGGATGGGATGGGTATAGTCTGGTAAACCCAATAAACATCAATAAACATCAATAAACATCAATAAACATCAATAAACATCAATAAACCATCCACAAAATTATCAGTGAATGAGTGATAAAAATCATCAATGAGTTCATTGTTGGGATTGCTTTGATGTGCATCGCAGTTAGTGAGAACGAATCATATTATATCCCAGTTGTATGTGCCATACCCCAGTTATACCCCAGCTATACGAAGGTTTCCTAAGATGGGGGGATCCCCACCATCCATTTGTAGATGGATTTTCCATGAAATAAACCATCCAGCTATTGGGATACCCCCATTGTAGGAAACGTCCAGGAATGATGTCTTGTAGTGGTTACCCTCTGGTAAACGACATAACTATGGAAAACCACCATTTGTTGATGGCTAAATCAACTATTTCAATGGCCATTTTCAATAGCTTTTTCTATGTTTACCGCAGTTAGTGAGTACGAATCATACTATATCCTAGCTGCCATATATCCCAGATATACCCCAATTATATGATGTCTAGTGGTTAGTTCCAATTCCTGGGTCCCCAACTGGGGTCCGTTCCATCCTTGGCTGTCAGCATGCCGCGGAAGCGCATGACTTTGGGATGGAGGCTCAGCAGCGTCACGTCCAGAGCCGGGTCTTTGCCCGTCCACCCGCGGTTCATGGCGCCTGCTACAATGTGGAACCATCAATAGCTTTGACTTTATTACATGTGCTATAAGTAGCTATACCATATCATGTTTATAACTATAAGATACTATAAGTAGCTAGCAAACAATGTGGAACCATCAGTAGACCGTAATTTTGGGTCAACACATGAAAAAAAGGTCTTGTGGTCATCCCATTTTTTGGGCATCTTTGGTCGAGTCAAACGTAAATCTCTAGGGGTTGATGGGATTGATGGCCTTGATGGGAATACAACAGACAATGATCTCTATGGATTGGTTTCTTGGGGAAATTTGAAACCGGAAACCCATGGGTTTTTACCATTAAATATGGGGGTTTCCGGTTAAATTTTCCCCAACAAACCAATCCATTGAAATGAGAGTATGAAGAATTCCTCTTGCTTTGCCCTAGTGGCCGTTGACTCTGATTCCGCTTTTCCGCTTTCCTGCGTGAAGTGGCTGATGTGACCAATATTCATCAATTGGTTTGTCTGAAAGTCTGAAAATGTGGTATACCTCCAAAACGACAAATTTATACACATTTCTTGGGTGAAAACCAGGTTTTTATCCTTGAGGGGTACTCTATCTTTTCATACAAACCCACATATCAATGGGAATTCCAGGATCCTAAAATGGAGAGTGTGGGACGCTGTGGGTCCCCAGTTTTTACGTGATTTTTAGCTGTTTTTTTACTATTTTTTTCTAGTTATTTATCACTGATTAAGTTTCTAGTCCTAGTCTCAAAGAAACATCATATTA
>Ga0126342_10016760_pt1:2500-12734 | contig 12734 bp, 14 predicted proteins | sample Cyp1metagenome_FD_92528 | JGI IMG/M metagenome (GOLD analysis project Ga0126342, IMG submission 92528) | Coral microbial communities from Lord Howe Island, Old Settlement Bay, Australia - Cyphastrea 1 metagenome | ecosystem: Host-associated > Invertebrates > Cnidaria > Coral ...
CCAACCAATACTCCGGTCCAAGGAATTTGCTGCGTGTCGCCATTCCAGACCACCACAAATAGCTCTGAAAAGTGTATGCATTGATATTTGAACTGAGCCAAAATGAGATTGTAAGTCGCTATCGGTCAGGATTGCTGGCGGGATGTTACCTTCTGATGTAAAGTGTGCCAAGTTGGCATCTGCAAACAGGATACTGAACAAATAGATGATAATAAACAAGAGAATCACTGACCAGATCAATGACTTCAATGTCACCGCAATGGAGAAGACCAGGAGCCGTAGAGGTCGGATGAAGCGGAGCAAACGAACAACACGCAGACCCCGCGCGGATCGAGCAAGGCGCAAGATGCGCAAAATGCGGAAACTTCCACTGGCGAAAGAGTCCTGTCATGGCAGCCAGGTTTAAAATCGGCGTTTTCTGCACAATCCCACTACGCTTAGGATGTTGAAGCATTACTGTATGATATTGTGCTACGGTAATAATGTTTGTGGTATTAGAGAATCAGTCACCTGTGCACTCAATGTTCTGGCGTTTACAGTACCCCCGTGGCACCAATGCCGATCCGTTCACATCGTTGCGGGTCTGCGTCCTCTGTCAAAATCTCTGCCAGATTCTCGATTACTGCTATTAACACCTGGGACACACGAGTCATTCACAGGCCATTTAGCCCGGCAGTTGGACATCGTCAAGAGTCAAGCTCTGAATCAGGCGCAAGTCTGATTTGTTGTGATTTGCCTTGCATACTATATCCCTTAATACGATGCATCGGAGAACACTTGACTACGCATGTATATATATATATATTAAATACTATAATATATATACTATTCTATACTACCGGTTACATGCACCCGCTTGAATTAAAAGAAGAAAACCACCATTAAAAAGCTGATATGTTCCCGTCATGATTCGGCCCAGGCTTTTCGGAAAATTGCCATCAAGAAGATGTCTGATCCCTTGGAACATCCAATCATCTATTCATAACTCAGCCACTAACTCAGCCAAGGTGCTAAGAAAACATCTATTAGATTCCAGATGTGCGATTCGCCGGTGCAAAACTCCCGAAAACCAAATCCAGCGATCCGCATGATGAGCTCAAGCAGGAAGAAGGAGGTGAACACAACGTGAACTTGAGCCGTCTCACTTGGCAAGTCTTTATTTAAATTTCGACACTCCCAGTCAATCTGAGCTCCCAGAAGAATGGCGTGTGCAAAGATCAGCAAGGCGAAAAAGGTCTCAAATTGCCAGGTCCTGACAACTTTAGCAATACATTGATGGAAGGGATTCCCATCCTTCTGGCCATCATCATGCGCATTCGTTGCACCGCCGGACATCTCGGAACGAACCCAAACACCTTCTTCTTTCTTTGCAAGTTCATAGGAGTCTTGTCTTGCTGGCTTCAGGTGTCTCACACTCGGAGCACGTACACCGAACTTCTTCGCGGGATCTCTGATTTCAGTTGGGGATTCTGATATTTCATCATCTTCCTGAATGGACACGAGTGGACCCCGTGGCCTCTCCATAAGCTCCGGCTCCTCTCCCATAGCCGCATAGACATCTAAATCAATATATCTTTCCACCAGTTCATCTCCTGGTCGAAAGGAGGGGGACTCCGGGATCGCCGGGGCCTCAAAGGCCGGGGCCTCAAAGGCCGGGGCCTCAAAGGATTGCGTGCTGACTGGAGAATCTCGCGACTGGCTCCAGGACTGGCTCCACGAGTGGCCCGATGACCGGTCCCCGCGATTGAGCGCCTGGATCGTGGAGATTGCAGACCGTTGAACGGAGGCCTCGATCGATGTCCGTTGCCGCTCCAAGCGCTCGTCGATGTTCTGCAACAAACCTGACAGATCTGACAGTTGGAGCAGTTGGAATATGGAATGGATCCCAAGTGTCAAGGAGCTACTGTATGAGTGGCAGCGGCACGACCAATATATCATGATCCATACTGTCGTTCATGTTTTCATGTGAGATTCTACGATCCCAGGTGATCCTGGCATACACAATAAATTCAGGAGGATTTATTGAATTGAATGTCGTGCCATGCAGCTCAGCAGCCTTGTCGGCTTTCAATGCTCAGCTTCAAAGTGCTTTTTCGGGGGTTCCTAGCCTCCCCAGCAAAAAGAATCTAACATAATCTAACAACAAAGTGATTCGACCCTCATGCCCTAGGCTTTGAAAGCTTGCCTGACAAGGGTTGGGTAAAGTCCAAGCTTGCTGTACAGTCACTAGCAAGCTAAATACAGAAAGCAAGCAACTATGCCCGAGAGTATAAGGGCCCTGCGGGGGTGGATAAAACGGCCGCAAGGGTAGAGCTTTGTTAAAAGATCCCCAAACTGGTGGGATATACAATCAGAAGCATCCCAAACTCTACAGATCGGAAGCAGAGTTGATGCATTGATATTGCGGGAGCCCTTCGAGTAGTCAAAAATGACCCGGGAAAAGCAATTGGGCCTTGCACGGAAGCACCACCTGATTGCTACAAGAATAGAAAGCTCGACCGCTGGCCTTCATCGAAATGACAAGAACTTAGCAAAGTCTTGCAAACTCTTCCCAAGTCACACAATCGGGGTTGCTCCAAACAACCCAGGTACAAGGGGGATAAATTTGGGAATATGGAGGTAAAATGATCCATGTACTCCCCCTATAATGGGTTGGAATACATAATGGGTTGGAACAACGCCAACAATCTTTCCACAATTCCTGTGAAGGGAGATGCAAACGGGCAACGTGACAATGAGTCCTTGAGGATCGTCTCAATCTTCTCAATTGTCTCAACTGCTTCCAGACTTTCCATGGCCCTGGCCCTGGACTGTCGCTCTCACTCTTTGAACCAGAAGAGCTGGACAGCACTAAAAGTGAGCTCTGTCCCCATGACCGGGGATAGCAAGAATCAATGGCAAATGGCATGCAAATGGCCTAAGATGTCAATATGAATTACTAGCCACATGGATTCATGGTGGGCATGGATACTGATTGGATACTGTAGATACTGTAGCATATGCCGCAGTTCTGAGCGTTTCTCAGCGCCCCCAGCTGATCTATCACCCGGCGCATAGACGGCAGCAGCACCTAGAGGACAGCCAGTGGTCTACTCCATCAAAATTCGATGGATAATTATGGGTTTGCAATGATATGATATCATTGATATGTATGGATCAATTATGGATCTACACTTGTCACTTGAGATTCTTTACTTTACATTGTTATACTTCATGATTGCCATGATTCTGGATTATCATGGATTATCTGACATACTATGGAACTTGAATGCTGAAAGACTCAAGTTGGCAAACTGAGTTTTCGACTACCGGCGGAGCGGCGGGACTGGGCACGCCCCCTGGGACACAGTGCGTGCTGTTTCCAGTTCCAGCAAGTCTTTGCTGATTTTTCCTACAGATTATAGATAATGGGGTATACGATGCTACATATACTATTAGAAATAACACTACAATACCACTATATACCACTAATATTATCCAATTTTTATCCCCATGAATCTCACCATGCCCCGCCTCGAGCGTTTGGCCCTTGACACCGGGCCGGCTCGACGCGCGTGTCCGACGCCGCTTCCGACGCCGGGGCCGTGGACGGCGTAGGGCGAGGCGGTGGCAGGGCCGTCCCCGAACGCCTGACCACGGTACCACGGGGGGGAGGTCCAAACAAGGCAGAGATTTACCGCAGAAATGAGGTTTGAACCACCAGGAATGGTGATGTTGAAACAACATATAGAGTCTCAATATAGAGATTCTGAAAGTGATGTTTCTAGATTTTCATGGAGTCTCACACAAAACCACATACTGCACATGACACCACATTAACCATCGGCTATCGGAGGAGTGTCCTCCCAAAATGTTGGCGATTTGACAGTCCCAGTTGGCAATCATTCTTCAAAACATAGGTTTGACAGCTGATCGAATTTAGATCATCTTTCACAGGATGGACAGTTTCCTCTTAATGATTCCTGAGAGAAATATGCCCCACAAAAACTGCAAAAAATTATTATGGTTCCCATCTATTCTAAATCAACCAGTAAAATGGCTATAGATGATTTAACAATATTTAACAAATACAGGCGAAAAAAAAAAAACATGTTCCCCGAGATTTAAACCGTGAGTTTCCATAGGTTTTCCGTCTGTTGGATCGTAAAAATACGCGTTTCTACATAATTCAACATTTTAAACCACAAGTGTACCCCGAAACCCTCCCTTGCCCCACGAAAAATCTTCCATCCGCACGGAGAACAAAAAACACGATTCCCCCCGGCCAGATCAGTGAGCTGCTCCAGTGGCTCGTCGGGATATCGATACCTCAATCTGAAGTGATGTTGTTCCGATTAGCAAATCTATCGTAATCATATAATAATCAATAATAAACCATCAATAATAAATAATGAATAGTCAGTAATGTAAAATAAATGAACAAACGGCATATTGAATTTAATAAATAGTCGATCATCAATAATCAACAATGAACAATAAATTGGATCAATCAATGTATTATCTCAATAATTTCCAATACTGTAGCCAGTAGTTCTCATATCATCAGCAATATATAGTCAGTAACAAATCATTGATCAATATACTGGCTCAATAGTGGTCTCAACACCTCAGTAGCATATATACTAGATAATTATCAACATAATGATTCATGAAAAAAAACGGTTGTCTTTTTGTGGGAATCAATGATCAATGATACTAGTCAATCTGATCTTGAATCAGAGTTGAATTCACCTGGTATCATGATTTAACGCGTGATGTCATTGTTGTCTTTGTTGCTGTTACTATCGGCATTATCGTTATCATTATCACCATATCACCATCATTATTCTTATCATTATTTTTGTCACTGTTTCTTATCATACCACCAGGGTGTGTCGAGGCCTGTTCTACTGGTGAGGAATATCACTGCAACAAGGATTGCACGGCTGGCTATCAGTATCAGGATGTGATCACTGTATTTAGTTCTGCCACTTTACATTGATTGAGGCAGGTGGCAATTTGTTGCAGTCGTGAATTTCATTGTATTTCGTTGTATTTCCTTCAAACCCGGGTTCAGCCATTCCTGAAATTACATTCAACTGCAATATCTACAAGTGGCAAGCAAGCGGAAACAGTTTTGCAATTGGCATCACACTGCCTGCCAGCATGTCTTATTGCATTTACTTCGAAGAACTCTTGGACATCAACCCACCTTAATCACCAACAAGGAAATCCTCAAACAATAATGAGAACAACATTGTAAGATTCCCAGTTAGCATAAGCAATTGAGCATCAACCATCAACCAGCATCAACATTATACAACACCCAGTTTATCTTAAAAAGGTCTTAAGCATCAACCATCACCAACCTAAAGATACCCCGTTCGCATCTGCCAGGCAGCGATAAGTTGGCTGCCAGGGCCAGTTCACGATCCATGAGGTTGATCACCTGTTGAAAAGCCATTCCGAGCCATGGAAAAAATGGGGCACATGTGAGAAACTATGGTTTTATACTCATAGATGGTTTTATAGATGGCATTATAGATGGTATTGTAGATGGTGTATCCGCCGAAGCCCGCCGACAGCAGAGGGAGCGCGTCAGAGAAGAGGGGACAAGAGGAGCAAGAGGCTAGCTGCAAGAACAAGAAAGGCAAGCGGCAAGCTGCAAGAACAAAAGCCAGTCCAAAACGGAGCCTGTCCGTCCTTCACTGCCATAGTGTTTTAGCCTTCGGAGACCAGCAGCATGCCGAGGCCAAAGCGTGGTGGGCGTGGCGGAGATTTGTTTTTTAGGGTGTGGGAACTGCTTTTTAGAGCTAGCTTCTTGTCGGTTCAGAAAGCAACGTTAGGCACCACAGACCGCCGGAAACAAGATGGGACCTGGGATGCCAAGTTGGCAGCCTACTGCTTATGGTATACCTATGGGTACTGTATGTCATTGAATCTCACAAGTTGGTGTCCGCCGACCCCGGCCTTCTCCAAGGCAGGGGCGGCGCCTGGGACCACCGCAGGTGTGGAACTTGTCTTTCTTAGCTTCAAATGCTTCAATGCTTCGCGGCAGCTTTGATCAGCCTGCCGTTTGCCTCCACAGCCCTCTCTTGTTACGGCATTGCACGCCCAACCCCGCACGCAAAAGCCCCACGGCCACATCAATGGCTTCTTGGCGGTCAAGCAAGCTACCCCAAGGCCACATCAATGGGGTGGTCCAGCCTGCCATTCGCCAGGCGTTACACGCTTCAAACCCTTTAAACGCTTAAACATTCTCTTGGCATGCCTAATCAAACCCTTCAGACGCTTAAACATTCTCTTGGCATGCCTGATCCTCAGCCAACAGGCACCCCAAGGCCACATCAATGGCTTCTTATGGGCGTCCAAGCCTGCCGTTTGCCAGCCCTTTGCAAAAGCTTCTCGGAACGCCCAACCGCGCAGGCAAAAGCTACCCCGAGGCCACATCCATCGCTTCTTCTGGGCGGTCCAGCCTGCCGTTCGCCAGGCGTTACACGCTTCAAACCCTTCAAACGCTGAAACATGTTCTTGGCATGCCTCATCCCGGAGCCAACAGGCACCCCAAGGCCACATCAATGGCTTCTTATGGGCGTCCAAGCCTGCCGTTTGCCAGCCCTTAAACCCTTAAAACCCTTAAAGGGCTTGAAACCCTTAAAACCCTTAAAACTTTGCAAAAGCTTCTCGGAACGCCCAAACGCGCAGGCAAAAGCTACCTCAAGGCCACATCCATCGCTGCACTTCAAGCAATCACCCGCCAATTTCGCCAAGCATCGGGCGGGTAGCCAAGAAAGAGGCATATGCCAGACCGTGTCCCTGGTCCTGTTGGTGGGAACAGGTTCGACTTGGACACCGGATATCCTGTCGTGGGCATCCATAATCGCAGGAAGTTTGCGCAATTGAACGCACCCACCGATTTCAATCTCTGTAGGTCCTGAGTGATGAGCATCACATGAAGAAAGCTGTCAAATTGTGAGCATCATTGCCGAGTGGCTTCGAAGATGTGGCGTTTGTCCCGCCACTGTTTGCCCAGCTTGAGCCTCACACGGTGTGGCCGTCCACTGAACAGGGACATGATGGTCTCCTCGGTGCTTTTTTTTGCCGATACAGTTTGCGCACAGTGAAATGTTGCCCGCGGCCAGGATTGAAGCTCGTTGACAAGAACTTGTGCCGTGCATTGGCTTTGCCCATCACTTTGGTCATCTTCGGTTTCCTGGCAAGAAAGAGGCTGAAAAGAGGCTTTTCCGGGCCCCAAAAAAAGCCCCCCACAAGTATTTCCAGCATGTGGGGCTGTAGCTTTCCCAATATAGACTTGTGGGGGGCTTTTTTTTGACCCTTTTCAAGCACAGCTAAAGAGGTAAAATGTTGTTGCTTCGAACTCTGTGAGTCAGCATGCAGGCCGAGGTGCATGTGGTACTCATCCCCCCCTTTCTGAAGGAGTTTCTGAGCAAACCCCTTGGTGTTGAACACCGTCATGCAATATGAATTCAGGTACGCCAGATTGATTTGGCCATTTCTCCAACACCTGACGCTGGATTTGGGTCGTCTTGTCTGTTGGGAAGTAGTTCACTTTGAGCTTCTGAAGCAAACCCCCAATCGTGTACATGGTCTTACCCACCACACCAAATCTGAACTTCAAATCGAAAGGCTGCCGCATCAACATTTGAAATTGGTGTGGGAGTTCAGAATACGTCTCTCCAAGAAGGTCCTAAGATCAGAATCAGGAAATGCCTTTGCAATCGCACTCAAGCAATGTGCATTCATCGAAGTCACACTTCCCTCCAACTCAAGCATTCAGTGCCAAGCAGCATGGGCCACTCGGCAAAGCATCAGCGTGATAAAGAGGTCAATTGCATCCGACGGCGAAGACAGTCTATAGTCAGGGTCCATGGCTTCAGGTCAGGATCGAGCAGGACAGAGAGGTCGTGAAGACATGTTCCAAGTTTCGGATTTCCAGCAGAATGTATCTTGATGAGTCATGAAGGTGAATATCAACAATATGATCAGCCATGATGGAAGAAAGTATGGATCTTCGGTTCAGTTGTTCAGGATGGCCTCATGGGCCGGCTTGGATCCGAATCCAAAAGCAAATTGCATAGAATTGTGGATCCTTGCCCAGCCCCACACACAAGCAACGTCGGCTGCCACATGCCACAGCTCACCGGCTTAGCGTATCAAATTATAGTTACCTTTCTGTAACACGTCGCTAGGAATAGGTTCAAAAGTCAGCATTGCGTATTCTTATAGTGGGCTAGTGTGCTTGACCTTTCTGTAGTGGATTCAACCCCAAGCCCTCCCATCCGCTTGCGCATCGCCATGTGCATGCGCTTGTTGGTCAGGAACCTCCTGGGCACGATGCTTGGGCTGGGATTCTGTCTCAACTTATCTGAAAGACATTGAGAAACATCAGCTAAGATCAATTAAGAACCTTTTTGTCTCTCAAACATGTGGCTACGAATAGGTTCAAAAGTCAGTATTGCGTATTTTTATAGTGGGCTAGTGTGCTTGACCTTTCTGTAGTGGATTCAATCCCAAGCCCTCCCATCCATGTGGAAACTCAAGTTACGAGCAAGGGAACAGGTGCAGCAAGATCCCATTACTGCTACATTCTTTTACATCCTCTTGCTATCTTTTACTTACAAACCACCCATGCAGATCCCAGCTGAAGCCCTTTGCACAGACCAGCGTCTGCAGCTGCAGCGGGCTGAGGAGCTGCAGCGGCCCCAGCCACTGCAGCTGCACGTGCTGCCTCGATCTCCAAGATCTGCGGTTCCTTGTCACATATGGCGGTCAAGCTCCCTCTTACACTGCTGCTGATGCATCCCCATGAATCTGCAAGATTTATCAAACTGCTTTCCTTTAGATTCCTTGCCTGTTCATTTTCATTTTCGTACATCCCATTTGATCAAAACTGTTTTATCTTGACTTGACATAGCTCTGGATTTTTTTGATCACTGGCGCGGCATCACTGCCGAAAGTTCTATGTTCAGTCGTGTTGGCCAATTCTGGTTGCACGGCTCCAGCACCAAGAGTGCTCATAGATGCAATTCAGAAGTCAGGTTTAAAAACCTTACTTTGGGTTCCCCTTTTTTGATGGAAAAATGTGCACCCAATTGGCATAGAGTGCAACATCATTTTGTAGTGACATGACCCTGCTTCTACATAGTACTTCGTCCATCTTGTACCCATTCCAGAGTTCCCCTGTCTGCATCAGCCCAGGTACTGGTTCAGGACCCTTCACATCCTCTGGAATGAGCTCGCATCCTCCTGTCTCCTCAACACGACCAGATGTTTAGACAAAATTAGCCTTGATATCCCTAGTTGTTTCGCAAGCTGTAAAGGTGAATGGAAAACGCGACAGCAGCCTTCCAAAAATGTTGAAATATTTGCCGAAATGGGTATGCACAAATCCATACAAATCCATACAAATCCAACCCCCTGCGAATTAGGGGGGTGGGGTTGGAGCCACCCATTTAGTAAATCCCGGTTTAAATCCCCGAATTTTTCTCTACAAAATGCCTTGCCTCAATCTACAAAATGGGTTGCCTGGAAATCTCTCTACAAAGTGCCTGGCCTTGGATAGGCTTCTTCACTACAAAATGAGTGCCGAAAAGGGGTTAAAACAGGGTTGAATTTAGTTTTTTCCATCAAGATTGTTTTCGAAGGCTGTTTTCAACCATTATTTAGGACCCAATTTGTAGACAAAAAACTGGCTCCGCCACCCCCCAAGGACCAGGCTACTCCCGCGCAAGGGGTTAACCTCCACCCCCCAAGGACCAGGCTCCTCCCGCAGCGGGGGGGGTTAACCGCCACCCCCCAAGGACCAGGCTCCTCCCGCCAGAAGGTTGACCACCACCCCCAAGGATAACCTCAGCGGAGCAGAATAGAGGGATGGCTGACCGGAATGTCTCCAAGTCTACACATACACTTTTACATATATATATATATATATATTTATATTTATATATATATATATATTTATTTATTTATTTATTTAAATATTTATTTATTTATTTTTTATTTATTTATTTATTTATATACGAATATGTGTATATATGTATATATATTCAAATATATAGAAAGAATCCCCCACTTAGTAGTGGCCCCGGCATTTTTCTCTACAAAATGCCTTGCCTCAATCTACAAAATGGGTTGCCTGGAAATTTCTCTACAAAGTGCCTGGCCTTGGATAGGCTTCTTCACTACAAAATGAGTGCCGAAAAGGGGTTAAAACAGGGTTGAATTTAGTTTTTTC
>Ga0126342_10016761_pt1:0-2500 | contig 12733 bp, 11 predicted proteins | sample Cyp1metagenome_FD_92528 | JGI IMG/M metagenome (GOLD analysis project Ga0126342, IMG submission 92528) | Coral microbial communities from Lord Howe Island, Old Settlement Bay, Australia - Cyphastrea 1 metagenome | ecosystem: Host-associated > Invertebrates > Cnidaria > Coral ...
AAGCGGTCCGAGTCAGCAACCAAGAACGTCCGAGTCCGCAACTAAAACTGTCCGAGTCAGCAACTAAAGCGGTCCGAGTCAGCAACCAAGAATGTGCGAGTCTGCAACTAAACCTGTCCGAGTCAGCAACTAAAACTGTCCGAGTCAGCAACTAAAGCTTTCCGAGTCAGCAACCAAGAACGTGCGAGCCTGCAACTAAAACAGTCTGAGTCAGCAACTAAAACTGTCCGAGTCAGCAACCAAGAACGTCCGAGTCAGCAACCAAGAACGTGCGAGTCCGCAACTAAAACTGTCCGAGTCAGCAACTAAGAGTGTGTCCCAGTCAGCCACTACCCGAGTCAACATTTATGACTGACGTCGACGTGTTTTGGGGCGGTTCGTGGTGGGTGAGGGGGCAATAACGTTCTTGCTACTAGTACTACGTTCTTTACTTTTGCGGCAGCTGAGGTGACATACGTGCTGCTATGCTCTGCATAGTGTCGTCTACATGAATGAGGATCTGATAAGAAAGCTAAACCCTAGATGTATAATGATGTACACACACATATATATATAGAAAATATTTCAATACACACGGCCTGCTTATCCGTTTATCGTAGTTGCCCTCTCAACTCTTTCTTACTTGCTCACTAACCTTTTCTTAGTTGCCCACCCAACCCTTTCTGAGCTGCCACTCAGCCCTTGCGTAGTTGCCCACTCAACCCTTTCTAGCTTGCTCACCAAAGTTTTTCTTGGCCCTTTCTTATTTGCCCACCCAATTTTTCTTTCTTGCCATTCTTGCTCACTTAATCCTTTCTTAGTTGCCGACTCAGCCTTTTCTAAGTTGCCCACTCAACCTCTTCTTACTTGGCCACACAATTTTTTCTTGCGGTCTCACCAAGCCCTTTCTAATCCCTCTCATAGTTTCCCTGCCCGTTCTTAGTTGCCGACTCAGCCCTTTCTTAGTTGCAGACTCATAGTTGCTGACTCAGCCCTTTTTGTTGCCGACTCAGACAGGTTTTTTAGTTGCCGACTCAGCCCGTTTTAGTTGCCGACGCCCGTGGCAAGCAGTCGGTCGCTGAAACCTGTCTCCGGAAGCCTTGTATGCGGTTGGTATGTGTTGCTCAGCACTTGCCAGGCCAGATGTATTCACATTCACTTTGAAGCTTGGCGGCAAGACGGCAAGACGGCAAGACCCTACAAAGTTGCGTTGTGAGTGATCTGAAGATATCTGAAGACTGGACTGGGACCCTGATTGGGACGATCCCAGCTGGATTCGGAGCTGTTGCAGACGCTGAGGATGATCTCTGCTTGTTCCAAAGCTGGACGTGTAGGAGAAGCGCGGAGATGGTTGGAGCCCCGCCTGGGTGACCTTTGTGACCTTTGTGACCTCAAGAGAGTGGGGTGAAGATCGGTGAAGCAGTTCTCCCGGTGTGAGTCTTGTGAAATCTGGCGAAATGTATTTTCATCAGACTTCCTCAGTAGATATTTGCGATTTCAAAAATCTCTGCGACAAATGCGGTCCAAACGAAACAGGCACTAGTTCTCGACACTGAAGCGATATACAACAGCTGAGGCTTGAGAGACTAGTCTGGTTCCCAGTGTCAGAAAGAAGCACAGGACTTGAACTGGACTGAAAACTTTAGGACCGCGAACAGAGATGAACAGGAGAGGGATCCTTTCAATTATTACCACAAGTTCACGGGCACTGAGGAAAATGCTGGCGTGCAGCCAAATGTTGTGCCTTACACTCTGGCAATTTCAGCAGGCGAGGCGAGATCTTGTAGACAATTGCCACCACTTGCGATCACTTGTGATCACTTGCCCATGCCAGCTGGACAGTGTGCTGTGGTGGGCTGTGGTATGCTGTGGTGTCCTGATGTTTGCTGCTCATGATACAGTGCCACAGTTCTTCTCAATCGGCAGGTGCCCAGAGTAAGACCAACAAATCTCCTGGTCTTCGTGAATATCAAATCTTTCAAAGGAGCAGTGACTGAACATCGGCGCTGCACTGTTGTGAGTTCAGTGGAATCTGAGAGTCAAGCCGTCACTAATTTTGCCGACAGGGTGCCTTCATCTGGTCACACATTGATAATCTTAGAGTATCTTGGAGTCTTGAAGCTTCTTAGGATGCTGGAGCGAGGGATTTGGCCTAATGTGGCCTCCTTCTCAGGCTGTTTTGCACCACAGTTGAAAGGGAAACAGAATATTTGGAATTCATTTGGAAATGATGTGGGGCTTGAAACAAGCAGTGACTACTGTTTTTTAGATACCAAAGGCGTGCGCAAGGCATGTCTAAGGTAACCTACAACTACCTGTTGCAATCGATGAAGCGTTCTCAGCCCAAGATGGAGAGGTGGCAGATGCTGCGGGTGGGGTGTGCTGACCGCTATCCCCAATCCCTGAAAGTAGTACTGTCAGGCTGTTAACCGTTAGAGTACTGTCAGAGGGGCACATGCGGCATATGTGTAGGATGAGAGAAAGGGAGGCACACCAAAGACCTAAGACGTATGTTGATGAT
>Ga0126342_10016761_pt1:7500-12733 | contig 12733 bp, 11 predicted proteins | sample Cyp1metagenome_FD_92528 | JGI IMG/M metagenome (GOLD analysis project Ga0126342, IMG submission 92528) | Coral microbial communities from Lord Howe Island, Old Settlement Bay, Australia - Cyphastrea 1 metagenome | ecosystem: Host-associated > Invertebrates > Cnidaria > Coral ...
TGTGAGCATTCTCTCACAGCCTACGAATCAATGCGGATTGAATGTCGACCAACGTCTTTGATTTCGCAGTGACGCTAGCTTTTGTTGTTTGAACCAATTTGGGAGGCGGAAGAACCAGACTTTATGTCAGTGAACAGGACGATGGGAATCACTCAAATTCAATGATCTGGGAAGAAGTGAAGATCCAGAGGCAGTGCTGAGCAATGTAGATGTCAGCTTTTTGTTCTGGGCTCCGGGATACAGGACTTCTTAGTCTTCTTAGAATGTTTCACCATGTTACAACTTGGGCTTTCCAGTGCAAGGGTAGCCTCAGAGCTGGGACCCCTTTCCAGGAAAGCTGCCGCTGACCGGGTCACCAATGCAAAGGACTGGCACTATGTTTGTTCTTTCCTTTTAACCAGCAACACCTGCATTTCTTGGAAAGATAGAATGGTCTCAAGTGCCACAAGTGCAAGTCCGCTAGCCAGGCAATCTGTGTATGCTTCTGTTTGTTTGGTAGTCTGCCCGTGGGAGACTCACATAAAATGTGCTTGTTTTCACAAGGATTTGCGTCAGTACTTTCGACAAGTGCCTGACCCTCCCCGCTTGTCAGCCTGGGACTTTCTGCTAGAGAGAGAGAGAGAGAGATCAGTTGTGTATGCCTGAGCCACAGCATGTGCATGTGGGGGGGGGGGTGGACATCCAACATTCTGAGGGCCGCAAAGGAAATCCTGGGAAGGCTGCTGCTTGTTATGAGACTAATCAAAATTGGCATTCCCACAATAGCCGCAACGTGCTACTGCACATGCTGTCTTGAGTTGAGTGCCGTGCATTTGATTCGTGATTGACAAATTATGTCTGCCTGGCAGCCTTTGATTCCGTCCGATGTGATTCCTGGCTTCGCATATGGCAGAAAGGCACTCGGTTCACAGAGACCAGGTGAAACGCGCGCACACACACAGAATATCAATTGGCACAGGTTGCAAAAGCAAACCAATACGAGACCTTAACAGACTTAATACGAGATCTTAACAGACTTAACAGTTAACAGACTTTAGCGGAAAGAATTTAGATATGTTTAGATGGATTTGAGAAGCCAGGACATTTCTGCCACATTCTGGGACTGCCTGGTGACAGGTCCGACCTTCAACTCCGATTCAAGAGGTCACCCGTGGGAGTCACATTTTTATAGAACTTTCCAAACCCAGAATGGGCCAGGGATGACCCGGGTATGGTATTGAGATTTGGGTAGCTTTCTGGCTTTCTCAGCAGTGGTGAATCGGTGAATATTTGAGATTCAAATGAAGCTTCATAGAATGATCTGATTTTCCTGGCACCGCAAGAGTTCCAGACATTGCAAGACTCTAATTTTCAGTTGCATGCTCTTCTTGCGTTGCAAAGCTCACAGGCGTTGTAAATCCTTGTTGGATTTAGACAAGTATTGACATCGGCAGCCAAGTTTGCGCCTGGAATGAGAGCTTCACTTGCCCAATGGCTGCACAGCGGCGGCAACAAAAATTGCTTGGCTTTGGTCCTCGATGGCAGGCCCTTGGGCGGTGTGGTGATCCTCGCTTTTCCAAACATCGCAGATTTGTATCCGGTGAAGCTTGAACTTAATCTTCGGATATACCTTGGCAGTCCCTGCTTTCGGTGTGAACATTGCCCACGTGATTTCCATACCTGTCAGACTGCGGATCCGACCCAGTCACTGACGAGGGAGTCTGGTCCGTAGGCTTTTGGGATCAATCTGTGCAAGAAGCTCTCACATGCAAACTGATGAAGTGGTTTGCATCCAGACAGTGGACAAATCATGATGGATCTTCCCCGAAGAGTGCAAAAAGTAAGACGTGTAAGACAATGGTGAATGACAATTGCAGAGCGAAAGCGTAAGGCGAGAAGTACAGCAGGCTCTGCAGCATTTGGAAGAGGCGTGGCCCCAAGCTTTTTCCGACAAAAGCGTTTATATAGAGTAGCAATGAGTAGCATAAAGCATTTAACATGGTACAGCTGCTAGAACTTTGGAGTGAAGATTAGAACAACCGTTGCACTTCTAATTGTCCAGGCAACTGTGAAGTGTGAAGAACTTAAAGATATATCTGGACCAGGCATGCATCCAGCAGCGGAGAATTCAAGACCACGGTCAGACGGAATGCTGTGTCCCGAGTGAGACCGAGAGCGGCAATGATTTAAAGGATCCCAATCTGAGTGCTTTGGTCTACACGACTCACTGAAACATCTAAGACAACCAATAAGAACTTAAACAACATATCATATAAACTATAAACACTAGAGGTATGCTCAGGTAGCGTGACATTTCTGACTCTCAGCTTGGAATGCTCGTGTATATTCTTCCAAGGTGAGGCAGAGCTCACAGATACAGCAACACCTTCAACACTGCTGACCAGGCACTGTTTCGTTGGCTCATGCAGTGTTTGCTGGATGTTTCCACGCTTCAAATGATTGGTGACACTTTCTGTGTTGAAATTTTGGGTGTCAAGGGATGCCTTGCTGCAGACTCACTTTCTGATGCTCTCCAAACCTGCTCAGGCGACGAGGTCAAGCAGTTGAGTCTTTTGGCCACCGACAGGTTTGGATGAACATTGCAGGGCAACGTGGTTGTGTCATATTGCCTCTAGGTCTAGGTGAATTGGACCGAATTGGCCGAATTGAACGAATTGGATGTCCAAGACGGAAGGATGGTGAATGGATTCTGGAGCCTGAAGAGACGCGTGAGACCAAGGAATGTGCAGCCGGAGCACTAGACAAGAGCAGCATTGATTGAGATTCTTGAAGCATGTCATTGCAGCCACAGTATGAAGCCTGGTAACTTTTGTGTAAGTTGGTTGTTCGAGAATTTAAGTCATGCAGATTGAGTCAGGTTTCTTTATCTTTGGCTCTTGAAGCTGTGCCATAGACAGGCTCTACTTGGCTGAACGAGGAAGCTTGTCCGTCTTCCAGGCGAATTTGCGAGTTCAACATCAAATGGAGTTTGGCGCTTTGTCAGTCGCTTTTAGGATCAATTTTGCCAGGTCTTGAGGGTGATGAGGGTGGGTTTACGGTTTTTGACAGGGTGCTGACTACATTTTGCACATGCTGCGCTAATCATGGTCTTCTAGGGCTTGCACATGCACTGGACACTCTGACAGGCGAGGTAGGTTTCCCGGAAGTTGGGGGGATTTGGGCGGGCGCCAAGAACATTCGCCTTAAGTTGTACACACACACATACTGGATTCTATGGGTTTCTACATATCCACAATATTCCAAAGTTAGGGCAGCAAATCGAAAGGGTTTGGGGGATGCAATTGTGCCACTGCCGAAATGAGAGAGACATAGCGCCCGGTGGGAAAGAATTGTTTCACAAAATGACACGACTGCAATTTCTGAAAAGCATTTAATACCCAATATACCGTGATGTACCCGTTACAACGACCATTGAAAGGTTGCAAATGAAAAGATGCAAGAGGTACTGCAAACAAGAGTCAAGGCATGTCAAGGCATTACAAGGCGATGCCCAAGCCTTGGACCTGTCCAGTCTGCTCCGAAATTCAAATTTTCGTTCCGTGGACGATCAAGATTTTCACACATGTGTTCCTTGTGGCTGAAAGGCAAGTGGAGATCCTGAAAGCCCAAATTCAGGATCAGGCCCTTGTTTACCATGAATGTTGGGACAGCAAAGCAGGAACAAGCAAAAAAGTCATTAAGGAGTTTGGGGCATTGAAGTTTCAAACAGAATCGCCAGTTTCAAGTCATTTTCGTTTCTTGTGGCCAGTTAAACGCAGACGCTTGGGGGTTCCGGAGCTGTACCGCCGGTGCCTCGGACTTCTCTGGTAAAACATCTATAAGCCTAGAAATAGACACAGATGAAAGTCTTTCTGCCTGGCTTATGTGATGTGACATGTCCTGGAATCTTTCCAAGTTCATTCGTTCTGAGGGCAGCTACTGCCAAAGGTGGGCGTAGACAGCTACGTGGTCAGGGCTCTAAGAATCTAAGAGTCTAGGCCGAGAAGATCAAGAAGGAAGCACTGAAGCACTGATACTTCCTCGACCCCGGCTTCCTCGACTTCCTCGATAGCTCGCCGAATCCTGTCTCAGGTCTATGCACACTTGAGAAGATCTGGCTACAAAGTCTCTCGCCAGCTGTCCCAGTCAGAGAAGCGCAAAGTCATCACATCCTACAGGACTTTGATTGGAGCAACAGACACAACGCAGGGGAAGAGGCCATTCCGATAGGCCCCGAATCAACCAAGGAAATATGTCAAAGAGCTAAGAGGCCAAGTATGTTGATAAATCTTCAATGCATTGTACTGATGCTGCATTGTTCTGGACGAGGTTCAGAAAATGGATCCCCTGAGCGACGTGCTCAGCTACAACTCTCTTTTGCGATGCATGAATGGACAATGAAGTGCAAAGAGCTCCGTCAACAACTTGGGGGAAGTACTTGCAGTCAAGACCAAAAGCTGGGCATCTTGCGGACATGATAACATCATAGGTTCAAGATGCTTCAAGTCTGAGCATGTGCCAAGGAAAGAATGGGAGCTTGCCGCATCTGCGGGCTGTAACCGAGTTCATATTGTCAGGCCGTGACATATCACATATCTATGCGATCTTGGCACTTCTGTGTGTTTCAACTTTCATGGCTTGAGCTTTGCAATGACCATGTAGCAAGACTCATATGACTCATGCTGACTACTGCTTCAGTATTTAAAGGCTTACGCCTGACAGCCGGGCGCCGGCAGAGAAACGGCCGGACGTGCGTCCTTGTCGTGCGGACGATTACGACAACTACTACGAGTAGGGGTACTACGACGACCACAACCACTACCATCAGGACGACCACGACTACTACTACGACGAGAACTATTACAAGAACTCCCGCGAATACTGTCACCACGATCAGTACGACAAGTAGTAGTCTTGCTATATACTACGACGACTAGCACGACAACTACCACGACTACGACGACGACAACTACCACTACTACTACAACGACTACAACTAGTAGTACGACTAGGACTAGTACTACAACGACTACCACGACGACTACGACCACGACGACGACCAGAGCAACTATGCGGACTAGTTCTACCAGTATCGTCGCTGTCCTTGTTGCCGTTGTTGTTGTTGTTGTTGTTGCTGTTGTTGTTGTTGCTGTTGTTGCTGTTGTTGCTGTTGTTGCTGCTGGTGTTGTTGTTGTTGTTGTTGGTTGTTGGTTGTTGGTTGTTGGTTGTTGGTGGTTGTTGGTTGTTGTTGGTG
>Ga0126342_10016762_pt1 | contig 12732 bp, 17 predicted proteins | sample Cyp1metagenome_FD_92528 | JGI IMG/M metagenome (GOLD analysis project Ga0126342, IMG submission 92528) | Coral microbial communities from Lord Howe Island, Old Settlement Bay, Australia - Cyphastrea 1 metagenome | ecosystem: Host-associated > Invertebrates > Cnidaria > Coral ...
TGATTAGTATCGATATGCTATATATAGTATATAAACTTGTAATATATCCCTTGAAGAGCGGGCGACATCACTGCCATGCTTGGTCATGCAGGTTCGCACCTTGGCTGAGAAAAGGGTCCAGGGCAAAGTGGTCGTTTCACAGAAAAGAGGTCGTCCATCACAACACCTACTTTAAACTGATCGTTTGCTGTTCCAGGTGTATGTGTTCTAACAGATCGCTGCCAGGGGGCATTTCCTGGCGGCTATTCAGAGGGACACCGGCTATGTGTGTTCGTGGCTTAGGGTTCATTCACCGATCTGATAGTGGGCATGCATCCTAGAGAAGCTGTTGTAAGGCAGGAGTTTTTGTTGGTGCCGGTGACCATCAGTGCCAAATTCATGCGGGGAGAAGATACCAAAAAGGGCCCTGCCTGATGATTCGACAACTTTCCTGTGATGTTTTTTCTTGCAACAATGCCCTTCTGCGGACCTAGGTCCGCTACCCATGGAAAGCCTGGGGCTCTCAGCAACACCCACATTTAAGGTTGAAGGGGCAAGTTGCCACGCATTAATCAGAGACATTGAGAGACCTTTTGCTTCGGCTATTTGCTCTCATCCAATCCAATATTGTTCCATTTGACACTGGGAAATCTGGGAACGGGAATGGGTGATGGATGTGATGGTTTCCATTGCTGAGGGGATTGAAGAAGACTACCTTGCAAGGAGCCTTCCAAGAGTATGGCGCCAGCCTAAGAGCTGACTAAGTTGTCAAAAGTAGTGGTTGGTAAGCCATCGCTGGCGTAGCTCTTTGATCCCTTGAGAAGTCGAATGAAGTCGATATTTAAATTTAAATATATTGAAGAGCACTTACTGAATCTGATGACCATCACTTTCAAATGAGTTCGTTTGACAATTTGTGACCAAGCTATTTCTCGTCACTTCACTCGATAACTTGCAAGGGAGTCAATTCAACGCAACATTAGCATGCAAATTGGTTCAGCACTGCATGAGCAGTGGTGGGCCTCTCCAGAAGACACCATGCGCACTTGAGGACACATCCTACAAATCGAAACTCCAAAGCCAAACCTGGCGTTCATCGTGCAGATCTCAAAGCCACCCACCACACCGAACTTGCAAGCTATGTGCGAGCGCCCACACGCGTGCCAGATGCACCTGCCTCAAGCCTACCCCAACCGTCTAAGTGAATGTTACAAGGCCTTCGCAGATAAAACAGATGCACAAGATGCCTTGGAGTGCATACCTCAAGGGTTCAACTGCACGGATTTCCGCATGCTTTGATATTTTTGATTTTGGGAGCGAAAGGGCTCGGGCAATTTTGTAACTTCGCAGATTTCACAGATATTGGGCAGCTAAGGGCGATGGATGGCAAGACTCTTGATGGACAAACTTTGACCGTCAGCAAAGCTGGGCAGCAACCTTGGAGGGTCACGCTAAGACAGGGGTTACAGCTGGTTACAGTGGTTTCCACGGACACGCGGGGATCTAAGGTCAGATTGAAGTGGTGTTTTCTCATGTTTTCTCACGATTTTTGGTGCCGAGCTTTTAGGCCAAAACCCACATACCGCCCTCAAGCAGATCCCAATGAGAACTTCAAGAAGGCCTTTGGCATACCATGGCATACCATTTAAATCTTGCACCGCTACATGGGATGATTTCGTTTTTTATTTCGCAGTTGCCGGATGGTATTTCTGGGATGGGTTGAAACATGTTGGAACCATTTACCAGGGGAAATGTTGTTGATCAATATCACAGATGCCTGCAAACATGCCACAGTCAGCTGCCAAAATTTGGAATGGAGAATTGCTAGTGCTTCCAGGAGGCGTTTATTATCATGTGTTGTTTCGTAGGTCGAGAGAGCCGATAAATGATGATGTGCAGTGTAAATATGCACAGAATTGAATAAATATCATGAGGATGCATAAGGTATGTATATATATATACTATGAGTATGTGATAGTATGTGTTTGTGATTAATGTGTGCGTACACTGAATGTAACTAATGAATCACTCAAACATACTCAAACATACTCAAACGTTCTTCACTTTGTCAGATGTGGGTAGTTGTTCATCTCGGGAAACCGTCCAGGTGCTTATGACCACGCAAACGGAGCGTGAGAACGCACGCTACAGGAAGGATGTTGAGAAGGCCCTCCATGGGTCCAGGGGGTCGACAGGTACTTAGAAGGTTTTCACCCATATAATGTGGGGGTTACCACATATTCCCACCAAAAATAGGGCATGTGACAATTAAAGATGGATTCCAATGAGTCCATTCTATATTGGGATTTCAACGGAAGAAATGTATACTGTAGCGCAAATTCGGTTCCAAGCATGTGACAATGAGGTAGATCCCCAGTTGTTAGGTTTAGGTAGGTCCGTGGTTTGTAGATTTATAGGAAGTGCATTTTTCATTGGTTGGAATTATGCGCTGAAGTATGCTAAAGTTGCAAAGTTGGGGACCCAAACCCCAGTGACTGGGTCTTTGTGGGTGGGTTGGCAGGTGACCTTCAGTGATTGAGGTATAGCCGTATAGCCATTTTGGAGATACCTGGGGTTTCAATTGCAAATATGCCAGATTTGTCAACAAAGTATGCTGGAACATGGGGTGTAACCAAACCCCTGGGATTTCATCCTGGCCGTGCAAAGGCGGCTGAAAAGCTGAAGCCCAAGAGCAGGCCGCAGCTTCCGCCACAGTTCAGAATGCATCCAAAGTAAAGCCAAACTGGCAAGGAAACCAAGAAGGGTTGCGGCGAGAACTTGTCCGTGATTGACGAGCCAAGTCAGAATGCCATTTCAAGTGTAGTAATATTCTTTCAGAGATCATCAGTCAACGCAACATTTGCACTAGTCAAGATTAGTCAGCAGGAGTCGAAGCACACGCCGGCGCTGGAGCCTTACAGGATCTTACAGGGATCACTGAAGAGGAAGACAGGAGGCAGTAATGCTCGATATATTGCCCGACTTTTTTTGGCAAGCGATATGCAGTACATCGAGTACTACACGTCAGCAGCAGTAAACCCAGGGCTGGTTATCTATTTCATTTTGGGGGTTATATAAAAGTTTCCATTGATCTCGATTTTCAGCAACGGGAAAATGGAGGTGGACTTAGCGAGTGGTGTTATACCATTGCTTCATACTAGAGGCTGAGAAGGTCTTGGGCTCGACAATGGTAGTGTCCCAACAATGGAGGATTATGTCGGAGATGATGGAGTCGATGGGCTGATGCTGCAACTGTGAGTTCTGGCCAATCGGCTCTGGGGGCGCCTCTTCCAAACGGAAAAGAAATAGTACGCAAGGATAGGGAGTTATTGAAACAGATGTGGAATTCAGGGGAAGTGGGATGGCGAATGATATGACCAAGATGTTTAATTCTAGAGAGCGAATAGAGGATGGAGTGCAGGTGGAGAGAACAGGGTATGCAAGGGAAAGGCGGTATTCGTTGGAACATGGAGAGTCGGATGGTTGTAGAACGCGATGGTAGTAGGGGCTTTTAATTTGAAAGATTTGTCGAAGAGCTTTACAATGCAGAGAATCAATTTTCGTGAATTGGGCAGGAGAGTATTCTTGGGACTCTGAGCCATAGAGGAGAATGGATTGAACAATTTGGGTATATACCCGGAGCTTAAAATTTCTGGGAGATGGGGGTGCCTGAAAAATAAAAAGGGGTCTAGAGGTCTAGAGTCTAGAGTTTTAAAAGCGGAGGATGCCTGGGAGCATTTGTAATTAACATCAGGAACAGAGGAAGAAGTGGGTGTAATGAAGGAGCCGAGATATTTGGCAGAGGGGAGAATGGGTAGGGGTGTATCTAGAGCATCAGGATTAACTGGGGTATGGAAGAAGGGGGCGCAGTATGGGCAATCGCACGTGGTGGTGGGCCTGGGGGTAGTTGAAGTGGAAAGAGAGACTGGGATGGCAGAATGAATGCATATTAATTGGCATTTAGAGCCATGAAGGAGGAGACCAATACGTGCCGCGAGGTGTTGGAGAAGATGCAGGAGGCGACAAAGTGTGTCATGGGTACGAGCGATGAGAACCGTATCATCGGCGTATTCGACATCAGTAAGTGGATGGATGGAGGAGTCGGTCCAGGGAGTATAAGCAAATATTTCATGAAAGAAGGAGTGAAGATCAGAGGTAAGTGCGGAAAGGACAATAATAAAGAGGTAGGGGCTAAGAGGGCATCCTTGTTTAATGCCTCTTTTAAGGGAGAATGAAGGGGATTTTGATGAGAGGTCGGAAACAAAGAATTGTGCATTTGAATAAAGAGACATAATGCATTGAGAAGGAGAGGTGGAACGCCATATCTATAAAGGGAGGCGGAAAGGTGTGAGTGACTAACCGAATCAAAAGCGTGGGACGAATCGAGGAAGAGGATATAGAGAGACGTGGAGTGACATTCGAAGAATTCAGTGAGACGTCGGAGAAGAAAGGAGGGAGTGGAAGGGGAACGGTGTTGGCGAAAGCCATACTGTTGAGGCTGGAGAAAGTGGTCACTGGCATTGGAGAGGCGTTGTTGAATCATAGCTGCGTAGAGCTTGTAAATGGAATTGGCGAGAGAGATGGGTCTGTAACTGGAAGAAGATCGACTAGACTTATTAGAAACCTTTGTATATCATGATGACTTTGCTGAGTTTCCAGTGATTGGGGGCAATGCCGAGAGCGAGGCAGTCGTTGTAATGCGACAAGAGAATACGTTTGACAGGGTGTGGGAGATGGAGCCCGACCAGATTTGGAGCGACGATAAGCTCTATATAATTCGAACATGGTAAAAGGTGTATCAAGTTGAGGTTGAGGAGGGGCTAGTGGATCTAGAATGGGGTCAGGGAGAGGAATTTGATTCCAAACATGTTCGCGGAGGTATTGGGCGAGGACTGTGGTTTTCTCGGAACGGAGAGAGGGAGTGCCGTCTGGTTTATTGACACTTTGAGTACGGGGTTGATATTTGGAGCGGACGCGCTTGATGGTTTGCCAATGTTGTAAGGGAGATGGAGAGGCAATAAAGTCGGAGTGGAGGTTTTGTTTGATCTAGTTTTTTTGACAATTTTATGTTTTTATTGCGAAGAGATTTGTGAGAATCGGGATTAGAGAGAGAGAGAGAGCTGGTGAATAAGATCTATGCGAGAGAAGGCTTAGGGGGAAAACAGGAGTCGGAAGCAGAGGAGACAATGGATAGACAGAATTGGTCAGGGGGGATGGAAGGAGAGGGTGCGGAAGGGAGAGAAGGGAAAGGGGATGGAAGATAGGTGGAGAACCGCCCAATGTTGGTACGCGAGGTAACTCCTTTTGCAGCGTTAGCGTTTGCTCGTTCGTTGCCAGGGAGACCAGTGTGGGATTTAACTTTGAAGAGGTAGACAGAAGTTAGAGAGGCGAGATAATGCTTGAAAAAAACAGGTTGGGAAATGGACCCTAGTTCATGGGAGTTGGGCAGTGGTAAACATCGGTTGGAACATGTTGAAACCTACTTTCAAACATGTTCTTCCTTTCCCACTTAGCATCTATTTCCATTTGGCATGCTTCTCTCAGAATCTGGCATGCGTGCTGTGTATTTTATGTATATATATATATATATATATACATATATATGATTTTGTGTATATATATGTATATGTATATTATATATATAATGTATCAGATTCATACTGTGAGTGTGCCAATATACTATCTTTGATTATTATTGTATTTGCAGTAAATCTGAGATCGTGATATTTCAAAAGGTCACCACTCAGGCGTCCGCAGCGGGAGCCGCAGCCGACGCAGCCGCACTCCCAAGAAGCGCCGGAGCCGGGGCTGCCCAGATGTGATCAGATGGGAGTCCCAAAGATGGTTATGGCTGGGATGGATGATGATGTTGGATGATTGGAAATGTTCATGGAACTGTCAGTTGGTTGGATGATTTTTTTTGGCTGAATGTAGAGATCTTGCAACTGTTTGGGGGCTCATACCGTAAGTCAAACTACCCCAGAGACCTCTAACATTGGCCGAATAAACCATCAGAAACTCCCCAGCAGGTCGAAGCCCCCGGCGAAAAGAGCGAAGTCAGGGCACTTGATGACAGATGCTGACAGCCATGGGATGCCACGGGCACACCAATCCTTAATTTGGGCAGGAATTGATGCGGGTTGCTGGGGTTGTCAAAATCATTGTTCAGAGTTCATCGTTTTTGTGGTCAATGAGTATAGTGAAGGATGGTGAGACAACAGGGCGTCCTGAAGCAATTTTGGCAGCGCAGACACCCAAACCGAAAGTCCCGCAAGCCAAATGTCGGACTGCTGTGCCACTTTGACCCGCTTTGTTCATCTCATGAATGGTTGTGTCCAAGCAAAGTTGGCCCCCCAAACACACAACCCAAAATCCACCACTGAAAAAAAACACCACTATCCACCAAAATGTTTCTAATGGTGGAAAGATCAATCCTTGAGCACCTTTGTACTGAGGTCGCAGCCGCAGCGCGCCCAAACGAAGGAAGAGCAGTCCCTCAGCTGAAGCGTCCACCTGGGGAAATGAGATGACTTTAAAACAGCATTGAAAAGAAGTTGAAAAGTATGTTGCTTATAGTTCATACTAATTCAATAGGGGGTTTGCTCTAGGGCCTCCCGGGTCATTTGTGATTCAGATGGCTGACCCATGCTATGCCACGATAGTTCATGAGCCAACGTGTTGAGATGTCATCGGTTCAGTGGTAGGATCGCAGTTCCTTGGCAGTTGCATGTTCCGACCCTCTTCCCTCAAACAGAACACTGCCACGCCTTGAAGGACTTCTTTAGATTTTTTGGGTAGAGTGGCTTTTCAATCTCTTGTGCGTTTTGGGCCATGACTCATGACATCTCATGACCCTTTCATAATTTTCCACCCCTTGATTTGACCCCTCTACAGTGGGGGCTGTGAGGTAGAAGTAGAAGCTGAAACTGAGATGGGAGATTTGCGAGGATATGGAAGTGGAAAAAGATGGAAAAGATGTGGACAGGGCAATTACATACTTGAATTGTTGTGGATTGGTATGGCTCTTCTGGTGGAATGAAAACTGCCATTTTTTTCAGAATCTATTGGCCTGCACTTGGGACGCTTCATTTGCGTATTTGACTCAGATGAATCCCTGCCAGTTGCCCAGATTGGCCTTTGATTAAGTGGATCGGGTTATGCAGAGGTTGGGGAACGGGAGCAGGCATGTGGATAGCATCACGGGAGCAAGGCCAGAGTTGTCAGTTGCATCAGCCTTTCTGCTTTTAGCTGTGAATTCTTTCAACAGAACTATATTGTTATTGAGATGTCCCGCCTACAGGGCACATGGATGGGAGAAATGAATAGAAATGAAGCAGCTTGTTGATACCCTTGGCTGCTAACAACGACAAGCATCAAAAAAAGCAGCACTCCGCAAATGAGTCAAAAAGATTCAATAAGCATCAATAAACAAAATCGATGGCTGGAGAAATATTTGAGACGGATGTTGTTTGATCTGTTTTGTGCTTGGAAATACGGGCATACAGAAGGAAGAGAGGGATAGATCATGATAGATCACATTATTTGCCATGAACCTCAACGATAGAGCCCTTCTTGGGTCGACAGATCAAGCGTTGGAAACATAGTTGAGTTGAGAAAGCCTCGTTCAAGCAGCTCATATTTTTTGAGCATTGTCCCTCCAGCCAAATGCTGGCCAGTCTTGATGGTCAACAAGTCCTTCTATGCGGTTCTCCTCGTGGACCCATCAGCTACCTTGGATGAGATAAAGCTGGCGTTCAAGCGGCGAGCTTTGCAAGTTCATCCAGATAAAGGTCTGCCATGCCCAATCCGCTGTTAGTTGATTGTTGTCGAGTTTGTTTGACTTGCTTCGATCGGGAACAGGGCTTAGACTTGGACCTTATCAAAAGGGAGTTCCCCGCAATTCTCACGGGATTGTACCTTTCCATACCTTGCCACTATTCATGGACCACTCCCAATTGTGGGAACCCAGCTTCGTTCAGGTGGCAGTAAGGAAGCCTTTCATTTGGTCTACCAAGCCCTGCAGACTTTGACTGATCCAGCAGCACGGAAGAAACATGACAAGAGTTTGGCCCATGACGCGGCTACTTCAATGGCTAATCCAGGGCTTGTCCAAAGTGAGCTAAAGCCCAAGAAGAAGACTGGGGGAAAGGGATCGAAGGGATGCTCTTCCGCCACAGCATCGAAACCAAACACTGCATACACATTCAAGACAACCTCAGGACAGGCTGGAAGGACTGAAAAGACTGCGGGTTGTGAAAGAGGCACATCCAAATTCCCGCAATCCAAGCAAGGGCAGCTTTTATTGAAAATCCATCGGCTTCTCAAAGGATTGCCACGAGAGGTTCGGAAGGATTTGATCCAAAAAGAGTTCTCACAGAAGCAACGCTTGATTCTGGAGAAGTGGATGGTTGACACCTTCTCAGCGGGAGATGGGCCATTTGAAGCTGGCCCAATGCTTTGTGAAGCTCAGCCACCCCCTGAACAGCAAGCGAGGACTGCCGAAAGTTCCTATGCTTTGGCTCTTCACGGTGGTAAGACTTCACCTGTGGATGACTCCAATGCCAGCATCACGACCAGATGCCCACCACCTGGAGCTTCGAAATCCATGAAATGCATCAAGAACAAGTCACAGCCCAGGGGCCGAGATCCCATCAGGAGTTTATGTGGATGTGTCAGGAAGAATCGTTCACTTGGACACGGTGGTAGCTACAGAGCCAGAATCCGATTTGATGCCATTTACATTGAAATGTTTTCTGCAAAATGCGATTTACCAACTGCACTTGAATACTTGTTGATTCTTACATCTGTGAAGCAGAAGATGCTGGATGACACCAATCCATGTGCCACATTCGAAAACCGCCTGCAAGAGGCCTTGATATCATCTGCTGCTGAGCATGGAAAATGCTTTGATGATTTGGAACTTCGGTTTGGCGTTGTTCAGGGTGCTGGCGTTTTCATAGGCTCAGAGTTGCGAACACCAATACTTCAGAGCATTGGAGAGCTAGGAAAAATTCGAGGCATTTTGGAGCCCTTCCGGGAGTTTGCCAACAAGAATTGGGGCCGCAGGGGGCCATTTCGGCTGTATAGTCCTACATATTTGCAGCATCAATGGGTACAATTTCAGGAGGCTGTTGCAGATACCTGGAGAGCTGCAGGTGCTGATACCAGCAAAATTCTACGAAAAATCCGTGCCCTGTATGCTTCAACATCTGGCTTGCGTGACAAACACCTGCGAGCTTGGGAGTGCAAGCATATGGCCTTGCAAGACAAAAAAAGGCGATACGCATGGGACATGACAAATCAAAACGAGAAAAATGGAGGACGCATCGGGCTACAACGGTCCGAGCTTCGGCGTGCAAAGCAGCTCCAAGCCTGGGAAAGAAAGAGTATGTGCCTTGAGGACAAAAATAGACATCGACCCCGAAAGTGGCGTGTGCCTATCAAGAGGCAACAGTCTCTCAATGCTGTAGTGAAAAAGAATTCATTTGCTTTGAAGAAGGTTCTCGTGAGATGGGAACGGTGGTTGAAAAAGGATGCTCAATGGATTGAGAAACAGCGCCGCAAACTGTTGCGTGAGCGCAACAGAGATCGTGAAGCGCAACGTCGGGCACAGGTGCTGGCACAGCAACATGCTAAAAAAGAAGAACGCTTAAGAAGAGAAGCTTGGCGCAAGAGAAGCAGATTTTGCTGAGCAATCCGCATTCGTCTTCGAGGTGGCCAATATAGACTTGTGGCTTTCGAGTGCGGAATGGGCTTGATGGAGTGAAAAGATCTTGGAGGATGGCATGGAGACCAAGGATCGTAACTTGGAGGAAGGCAATCTGTGTGGCAAATGTGTTGCTCAGCCTTGATATCACGGCCTTTGACCAAGACCAACAAGCACACAATGTTTGCTGCAAACTGCTCTTTGTCAAAATACTGATCCATCATGATCCATCAAACCTGGCGAAATCAGGCATTTGCTGCATACGAACGGGCCCCTTAGTTGATGCAGGGGTGTCAGTGCATGTGTGTGTGAGAGAGGAGGTAGAAGTGTGGATGTTGTGAGGATGTGTCGCAGTATGCAGTGCAAAATGAATTGGAGGTTATCAAAAATATTCAAAAATATATTTTATTTATATATATAATATATAATTATGGGTATAGTATCGTTAAGAGCTTTTTGCAGTGTTTGAGAACTTATATAAATCATAGAAGTTGCGCACGATTGCGCACGTTTCATAGGAGTTGCGCACGTTCCATAGCAGTTGTGCACGTTCCATAGAAGTTGTGCACGTTTCATAGGAGTTATGCACGTTTCACAAGCCCCCTAATAACGTTCGTGTTTAACTGCTGCGGAATGGACTCAAAACCGAAGCTCTTAATGATACTATACCGTTGATTATATATATATGTATATATAAATTGAATAAAATTAGATAAAACTAGGATTTCAGCTAGGTCGACCTCCCTGTAGAAGAGCATTTCCTGGAGAATCAAATCTTTGAGATATGGATTGTAAGCTCTCTGAGATGGCTGCATTTTCTAGAGGGACCTTTTTCGAGATCCTTGAGTCGTAAGATACGTTCTGGATTTTGGTATGCCTAATTTTTTGACAATCTTTTTAGGCACCTCGGAGCGTTTGTTTTTGATTTTCTGGTGGTCCCTAATTTTCTAGAGGGTCCAATCAAAAGGAAGCGAACTGATTTGGAAGATCTGATTTTCGCGGGCAGTTCCAAATTTGTTGTTCTATTGTTTGTGTCTGTTTTTTTTTGATTTTTTGAATTCCGGGGTCTAACGGTTGCATTACCTTGGCTCCCTGATTTTGGCAGGAACCCATCCACAGGTACATAAGTATTTTTAATGTGTTTTTTTTTTTTTACTTATTTGGTTTTATTTAATTTACGAAGTAGGGGGGAAAAAAAACAAAAAAATAATGGTTTGTAAGATCTTGTAGATACTATACGTATTTGTTCGTATCTTGTGCCCGCTCCGGAATCGTTATTTTCGGTTTGAACATTGATCAAGACCTTATTGGAGCCAATAACACACAGGCACAAATCAAGATAGATACCAATATCTCATTGCGGGCGCCCACGAAGAAAATTAACTGAAAATCGATAGTCGCCCCATTCGCCCCACTTGCTTTGGTAGGAAAATTAATTGAAACACCCCACCTCGCCCCACTCGACCCACTTGCCGGGGGATACCGGGGGAGTGGGGGTAAGCAGAGCAACTAGGGTAAGCGAGGCAAGCGGGGCAAACGGAATGATCTTCCCTTGGTTTGTAAGTAGGGCAAGTGGGGCAAGCGGCAGAAATAATGATCGCCGCCACAAACGAAGTAAGTGGGGCAAGCGGCAGAAATTACTTAGCGGCCCCGCGGGGCAACCATACAGCAACATCTCGATATAATTTTTATGCTATTTTGAACTATACATTATCAAAATAAAAGATTATAATGCCGATTATATTTGTATTATTTTGTAATTATGGCTCGAATATGGTCGTAGAAAATACATAAATTATGCAATATTTATTATAATTATAAATTATTTTTATAATATGTTATTATTTAAAATATATATATATATAAATATATTAAGGAATTATGGAAAAATTAATTATATATATATATTTAAAAAATAAAAATATTATGTAGTTTACGAACCCGAATGTAATTACTTAGAATATTTATATAAAATATGTTGTTTAAATAATTTATTTATTTTACCCTTGTTATTATACTAATGTATTGTAGACTATGGAATGCGGAAAAGGGTGGAATGCAAAGTATGTAGTGTGACCAAAGTGAATTGTTGAGTGGGGAATGTAGTGTGTAGAGTGTGAAGTGGGGATTGTGGAGTGTATAGTATAAGGTATGGGATGGAAAATGTGAAGTGTGGAGTGAGAAGCGTAAAGTGTAGAGTGTGGAGTATAAAGTGTTGAGTGTAAAGTTTGGAGATGTTTGGAGTGTGGAGTGCGGAATGAAGTGAGAAATGTAAAGTCTAAAACAAGGAGTATATAAAATTTATTTTTTTTTTCTTTATGCTTATTATATCGTTTTACGTTGTCGTATTGATGCGATTAGTAAAGCGATACGTCGTAATTATTGTAATTATTTTATAAAATAATGAGGTAAATTTTTAGTACATAATTTAAACAAAATTTTTAATATATTGGATTTCTAAAATTAATGTTAGGCTAATTATTTTATTGTTAGGAGGTTAGGCTAAGTATTTTATTTTAAAGGTAAATTCTAATAATTTTTAACATGTTAAAATTCCATTCTTATTTTATTATAAAAAAAAAACTATAAATATATTATTTTAGATCAATAAATTTTAAAGAATTTAAAAAAAAACTAAGGAATTTTAAGGAAATTTAAAGGAATTATAACGAATATTAAGGAATTTTAAAAAAATTATAAAAATATTTAAAAAATTTAGAGAATTTTAAGGAATTTAAAAGGAATTTTAAGGAATTTAAAGGAATTTTAAGGATCTTTAATATTTTTAAATTTTAAAAAATATAATAATAAAATAAAATAAAATAATATTATTTTAAAAAATAAATAAATAAATAAAAATTAAAATAATTATTTATAAAATAATATTAAAAAAATAATTATATTAATATGTATAAAATAATAAATTTAAAAAAATATATAAATATATATTTAATTAAAATTAAGTTATATAAAATATTCCTATTTTATTTAATTATGTTATTTAATTAATAAATATCCCTATTATATATTATTATAATTCCCAATAA
>Ga0126342_10016763_pt1 | contig 12731 bp, 11 predicted proteins | sample Cyp1metagenome_FD_92528 | JGI IMG/M metagenome (GOLD analysis project Ga0126342, IMG submission 92528) | Coral microbial communities from Lord Howe Island, Old Settlement Bay, Australia - Cyphastrea 1 metagenome | ecosystem: Host-associated > Invertebrates > Cnidaria > Coral ...
GCGCTTGTCCTGTTGCAGAGTTGCAGAAGTCAAAGGGCCCATCAATGAGGTCTGTGTCAAGATGCTTGCAGAGCTGCTTGCCTACAAGCTTATGATCCTGAGGTTTGAAAGCATGCTGGACTTTTGGACTCAGATGAGTGCCTTCCATGGTGACACGTATCATCGTGGAACATTAGTGCTCGTAACGGATATTCCAGCTTCCGAGAGGCCATTCTTCTGTGAGCCCCATCGCCTGATCCTTTGTTACAATGCCAAAGAGCTATAGAAGGCAGAATGTGGGCCCCCCCGTTAAGAGTTAGTTTGAAGTTTGCACACTCAGTCAACTATATACTATTAATTAACATCTATTAACATCTATTAACTACAGTCATAAGCATTATAAACCATAGTTACTGGATGTTATTGGAGTTTTCTCAACCAACTTAGCTATTGTTTGGGGGGCCGTCATCGCAGAAGTCTTTTTTTTAAATCAAAAGCCAAGACCGAAGTCAGGGCCAAGTTGTAAAACGGTTGATTCATTTGATGCTCCGCAGTGCCCTTGTGTTTGAAACCGCTGTAGCCAGCTACCCACATCACCCCCCATCCAATCCATCTTGTTTTTCGCTGGGAGTTATGTAAATGTGTGACACATTGTGTGAACATTTTTCACTCAACAAGAGGAACAAATGCAAAAACAAGAACGTATATTGGTCAGCACCGTTATTTCAGTCGTTAAAGTGATTGGTGGTTTAAACCCAATAGACCAATTGGGGGGTTCTGAAGTTGGACAACCCTTGAGTATCCATGTGTTTTGTGTGGTTTATCAATGTTTATCATGGTTCATCCCTCATATTTGTTGGTGATATCCCCCTATGGCATGGGCTGGATCCGAGAAAAAAATCCACCGGTGTCTTTCCCATGGTTTTTCGTTGTTCCTCGCAGGTCCATGTGTTACACCTTGGATTCGGATGCAATGCAGTTGCTGAGCTGAAAGCTCGGGGTTGGTTGGATCTCCTTGGGTGCCAATAACTATCCAGTGGTGAATGGAGGGAGCGATTTGGAGCTATGGGTATTCATATTCCCTATTAAATCTATTAAATGGGGAGCGATTTGGAGCTACCAAGAGTTTCCCAACCACACACTAGATAATATACAGATTTTTTGATATCTACCTGAGGTTTTTTGAAGTTATAGCCTGGTTGATTGGTTGAAAAGGGAGACTGGGTTAGTTGGCCCAACTAGAGATGTGATTTGGGATGTCTAATGGCTCACCTAGTTATCAAGTGGTTTGGAGGGCAGCAAGAGCTATGGGTATCCATAATCCCGATTAAATGGGAAAGCAAAGAGCCACGAATTGCGTTTCCCAAGCACATGAGCTAGAGCAATAAATTTGGATTCAAATAATTTCGTACACGTCAATCACATGATTTAACCATGAATTCACCATAAAGGTGATTCGGCAAAGATGATCATTGAGAAAACCCAGCGATCATTGAGACACCCTGTGATTTGTGGCAAGAATCCATATTATTTAACCATGATTTACCACCAAAAAATAAAAGCCCGTGGTCATGTGGTAAACTTCCCATTGGGAGACCGTCCATCCCTGTCATCTGGAACTGGTTGATGCAGAAATGTCTAGATGTTTTGTTTGATGTTTTGCTATTGAAAATACCCCATTTAGTTTGTTGATTTACCTATTGAAAATGGTGAATTACAATTGATGAAACTAGCTGGTTGGTGGTTAACATGAATTTTATGACTTTCCATTCAGTTAGGAATGTCATCATCCCAACTGTTACTCACTCCATGATTTTTCAGAGGGGTAGGGCTCAACCACCAACCAGTAAACTGAAACGTGTTTTTTTTTGGGATGTGAATTGTATAGAGTACCCTCTGGTAATTTAACATAGCTATTGAAAATGGCCATTTATAGTTATAGTGGATTTACCCATCAAAAATGGTGATTCTCCATAGCTATGTTAGTTTACCAGAGGGTATATTTACCACTGAAATTTCCCAGCTGTCCCGTTTTTTTTCAATCTATTTTGGGGCTGCGAACGAACATAGCCAACACCACTGATGCAACTCGTGGGACCGAGAATTTCCCTTGACATGGCTTTGGGACCGAGCATGTGCTACCCCTAAATCGACTGTTTACCCTCTGGTGAACTAACATTGTGCTATGGAAAATCACCATTTTTTGATGTGAAATTCCAATATAAATGGCAATTTTCAATTGCTATGTTAGTTCACCAGAGGGTAATAGTCAGAATATCTCACAATGTGTTTGTTGTGGGGGGGATTAACAAGTATTAATTAACCGGTTTCAGACAAGTTAGACTGGTATAATCTGGTATATGTAATTACATCACACCATTTTTTCCCGCAAAAAAAAACCGTGATAATCCCATCATATACCCATAAGTTCCCAGCCTTTTGGCACCTCATCTTGGCTTCACGGTTCTTTGAAGTATGATTTAGCCAGATTTCAGTGAATGCCATTTGACAATGCATATGTGTATATATATATATATACATATTATACATACACACACATATAGCTGCGAGTCAAAATGTAAAGCCCCGATCCATACCCTGAACCCACAGGCCGATCCATACCCCCGATCCATACCAAAACGCAGGTGATCCAGACCTTTCCATACGTCTGGATCACCGCGGGCCGATCCATACCCGAATTTTGACGCAACCCCATATCACATATATATATATATGCATGCCGCCCAGTTGGTGGGTGAATCTATTTGGAATTATGAACAAACCCATAGTTAGGGATATCCATCAACCAGAGATGCCTTCCAGTAATGGAGAACATATGACTACAACATCCTGGAAACAGTTCTTCTATTTTTTCTGGAAGCCCTTTTGAATCATTTATTTCATAGTTGTAAGACCAACGATTTACCCTCTGGTAATTTAACATAGCTATTGAAAATGGCCATTTATAGTTATAGTGGATTTACCCATCAAAAATGGTGATTTTCCATAGCTATGTTAGTTTACCAGAGGGTACAGAGAGTATCTATGGGTTGGAGTTTATCACAACAGTCTGCATAGATCGGGATCCACCACCCGAAACAGGTTCCCACCCTCCGGGTTGCAACGGAAACACATCTGCGGCATGATCAACGGAGACTTCCTCATCACAGGTGCCATGGTGTGATGATTTTTCCTGGGAAAAACTGAGGATACATTATATCAGTTTTGAGATGTTATGAATTATGATGGTCAAAAAACAATTGTACCAATTGTATCCAGATTCAGATGTATCCTCAGAAGTTCATCTGAAGATAGGTTTTAACCATCTACAGTGATACTGGATATATGCACTGGGGATTTCTTCATCTAAGGTCGACGATATAGTGGGAATATAGGATATATCGACCCCGGTGATCCAACGGTTGATGGTTTCAAACATGTTTTGATTCAGGGGGGTGTCCAAGGTTTTTTTTTTAACGTTCCCAACGGAAAATCAACAAATGTGGGTAAAACAATGCCATCAAGCACCCCATTTTTGATGGTTTATACCACCCATAAAAATGGTGATTTGGGGGATGGTTTATGATTCACATAATCCTTGGGAAATATGTGTTGATTTTTTGGGGGACCCTCTGCATAAGAAGCAGCTGATTTTTCCGGATTAGGATTTAGAATCATCAATGAGATGGTCATGAGCTTCTTGTGGCACCTACTCTATACCCTATAATTACTCTACTAGCAGTGGCGCTGCAACCTCAAGTCCAAGTTATCTCCGGCGAGATATGCTGAGTATCTCAGAGCAATGGTATCTAGAATAGCTTGATAGATGGAATATTGATGTTCTTTGATGAACTTTGGCATATGTACAACCCTTCATATGGTATCATATGTCTAAGAGTCAAAACCCTGGTACCCTAGGTACCCTAAGATAGCTGGTATAGCTGGATGCCAAGATTCTCCCAGTATGGGAAGTTCATAGGTTGAGACCCACCCCCAATCATATACCTATAGTGATCATCCTACTATCAACCCTATGCTATCACAACTATGATGATTATCCTATTATCTAGGTCAATGATGGGTAGTTTAATGGGATTATCTAAGGTTGGCCATGTTACCCTTATCATATTATTTCCAACCCTTATCATAATCTCAAGATATTGTTATAGATATTGCTATAGATATAGCTACTATATACCTGGTAGATAGATAGATAGATAGATAGATAGATAGATATACACAGTATACACACCATCTGAATTTGCCCATCTCAAAAATCTGCCAAGGCACCTCTGCGGGAGATCTCTGTGTCTTCAACATCAAGACCAAGGCACGGTTGGTCCTGGGATCTATGGATGTTCCATCAAATAGAGTAAGAAGATGTAGCCTAAAATAGTTGGTGAATAGTTGGTGAATGGATGTTAATGGATATCCAAATTCCCTTCAGGATATAGTTATATCATAAGTTTTGACCCATGAACACATGTGAACATGATTAGTCTTTGGTAAACGGTTTTCTATGGGAAAAACCCACGAAAAAAATTGGCAAATCATCGAAGTAAGTGGTGCATAGCTTCCATAGCTGTGTTGACTGAAGGTTGACCAAGATAGTACCCTCTGGTTATGTCAAAATAGCTATTGAAAATGGCCATTGAAATAGTGAGTTTTCCCATTAATAGCATGGTGATTTTCCATAGTTATGTTAAATTACCAGAGGGTACATCAAAACACCCGTTTTTTTTTAATGCCAAGAATCTGGGAACGTAATGCCTATCACTTGGCCTGGAAACTGGTTGGCCATTTTCCGCCACTGCGATGGCGGTAAAAAAAAACTGGGTGCATTGAATCCCCTATCGATGCCATTTCTCGGCAGGTGTTCCGCACAGCATTGCCCGTGTGCAACAATGGCGTCTCGGCACGAGTTTATGAAGGAAAGTCAAAACGATTTATTATTTATTTGGGTATGGTATGGATCAACACCGGGGGTTGATGACAGGGAGTTACATATACAGACATATCAGATTGGTGGTTTGGAACATGTTTTATTTTTCCATATATTGGGACCAATAATCCCAACTGACTAATTTAATATTGTTCAGAGGGGTTGAAACCACCAACCAGATATATCCCTATGCCCTAACTTTTGTATTGGTGGGGGGGTGTACCCCCATTTGATAATACATCAATTTAGGATATCTGAGGACATGTACGGTTTCTTTCTGTGTGGACATGATCTTTTTTGTGAACTCACTGTGGTTGAATACACATGGTGGAGGGAAAGAACTCTAATGAAGCCTCTAATTCCAACGTAGGTTTCGAAAAACGCAGATTTGGGCACAATTGGAATTTAAAAAATGACCCACAGACGAAGCAACAATGAAATTCCTCAATGTCTGAAATTGAAGGCGAAAAGTTCGCCTCGTTTAAATCCAGTGGATTTAAGCAAGGCAGGTCTCTTATCAGCAAGTCAACACAGGTTGCCTCGTCATATTTCCCTCTGCCTCGTTTAAATCCACTGGATTTAGTCAAGGCAAAGCTAGTCCATAACTAATTGTGGTCATTTAATGTCATCTAGCATTCAATTATGGTCCTCGTGGGAGACACCATGCTAGGGACATTCAGCAAGGATAGTCTCTGTGGCGGGAGGCCAGGGAAAAGGACATGCTGGATTGAAACTTATGATAACTTATGTTCGCCCCCTGAAAATCCCCTTTTGCTGCTCTGGGATGAAGCGCGAAGCCCTATCATTTAACCCTTCTTAGCCCTACTTAGTAGTTTGAAATAGTTTTAATGTATTACCACCCCCCCTCTAAAAGTAGAGTTGTACATAGGTGTTACTATATTAATCTGTATTGGGGATTGTCATCATACTAACCACAGTTAGTTCGCTGGACAACGGGAATACCCAGGGTGAACCGGTGCACCTCACCCACTTACGATTTCTGGGATGAACCACCAAGCATGGATAGTTTCAACATGTATCAACATGGGTGTTAAGATTAGATGGTCAATCCTCAAGATTACCAGACTTTGGCTGTCCTGTGGGTCTGATATTTTCCACCTCGGAACACCTACTGAGTTACTGTAAACTATTGAAGTTCCCCTCAAACGAAACAGCTTTTGATATCTTTGGAACGTCTAGATCCGTGTGAATGTGTTCATCGACTTTCGGATCATTGTCTCGATGTTCCTTCAAGTGGAAGGAATTACAGACATCAAAAAGACATTGCCCTCTGGTAATGACTAACATAGCGATGGAAAATGGCCATTTATAGTGGATTTACCTATTACAAATGCCGATTTTCCATAGTTATGTTAGTTTACCAGAGGGTACCCTCTGGATCCCTCTAGAGTAATTTGTTAGGTTTTGCTATTGAAGCCATGGCAAATTTAGTTCCTTGATTTACCGAACTTAAAGATGGTGGGGGGTCAAAACTACCCAGGGGACCACCAATTTTGACCAAAGTGTCCAACATCAGGCACTGCTACGAGTATGAAATAGGTAAAGGACGTCTATTCTTCCAAGTGGATACCATCACCCCCGTTATATTTGTTTTTTCGCGTTATCATCCTTAGGTTTTTTGTGTGTTTTGTTTATTATTCTGTTCTGTCACATCATCATTAAAGTTATAATCTTCGACTCGTCGAATCATATGATGATGATGATGATGATCATCATCATCATCATCATGATCATCATCATCATCATTATCATCATCATGATCATTATGTTCATCATCAGTATCAATAGTAATACTATGTAATACTGACAATGTTGATTAACAACAATTATATAATATTTCATGATAATATTAACCATTGTCATCCTTATTCTTATCCTCGTCGTCCTCCTCCTCCACGTTCCCGGCTTTGTCTGGTTTGCTTGACAGGCAAAGTGTTAGGTTCAAAACTGGGGAAATTCATCATACATGGGTAATTTACGATGAACATTATCAAATAGCACCCCCTAAACAGCCGAAACATGAAATTCAACTCCAAACTTGGAACATCATTTTGGAACATCTATCCTCATCTTACTGGTTCTTAGTAATGAATGACCTACAACAACTATTAGCAATCATCCCATTCCCCATTTCCTACGTTTGGCACGTACAAAGTCAAGTGAACCTATCCATACTTGGATATCCCAGTAAGGATTTTGATTATCATTTAAGATCAGTTCACTATTCTTATTCAGAATCCTCATATCTATACATACATTGATATCTATACATACATTAATATATATATATATAACATAAATTTAAATAAATATATATATATATACACGTATATAATATATATATATATATATAATATACATACATACATATATATCTGTACATATTATGTTTTATATACTAACTATTCAGTTATCATCCCATTTCTTCTATCCCCACGCCAAGGTGTGACCAGCATGGCTCAGTTCCTTGGACCCTTTTACGGTTCGTCATCCCATCGCAACACTCGTTACTACAACGATATTATTTGACAATAGTATCATAGTATACTTGGTGGCTCATCCCACTTAGTAAGTGGCTTATAACCCCAGTGATTTACATGGGATAAGTAGGGTTAATCCATTTATAATTGGGGTTATAAGCCACTTACTAAGTGGGATGAGCCACCAAGTACCGTTTAAAATGTATATGCATATATACCCATAGGATCCATGTATGGTATATTTACCTACATTGGGATTATTTTAAATTACTTTAGGGGTCAATGTAGGTAAATATTCCGTACATGGATCCTCTGGGATATATATATATATATGCATTATCCCATAGGATCCATGGTGCTGGTAGAAAAATGCTAACATGACTGGGGTATATTGATGGGATCCATGGCACACCATATATAGCATACATGGATCCTATGGGTATAGTACTTTTTTAAAACTTCTTATAAATTTGGATTTGTATATTTATTTTGTTGAAATATATATTATGATTGTTAGGAATTATTTCACTGTGAGTAGCTTAAAACTACTTTAACTGTTAGGGATTCTATATAACTGTTCGTTCCATAGATCATATAGTAACTGTTAGGGCTTATATCAATTTTATTTAACTGTTAGGGATTGAATTATCTACATGTTAGGGATTATATATGGGATGATATTAATGGGAACCTCCATGTGACACTGTTAGGGATCATATTAATTGATTATAGTATATAGTAATGGAGGTTTTGCATGGAGGTTTTCTAAATATATATGGGATTATATACTTATGGATGTTTTTTTTGAAGTCATCGGGGTACCCCGGATCCATCTATTTGTGTTCCATGTTCCAGCATCGAGCTTGGGGATCTCGCGATGGAAACCCCCGACGAACTATATCATTTACCCTCTGGTAAACCTTTACAGTTCGCGAACTGGAACATCACCATCAGTTCGGCAAACCAACTATACATCACCCATTGTCCATAGCTATGTTAGAACCGCGGGGGATGATAGCCTTGTTTGAAAAAAAAATCGCTGGCCATGGATATCCCCAAAAAATATGGTAGTATAGGTTTTGAGCCCCATTTAGTAATACCGGTTGTATTTTCATGTTACATATAGATACCGGTTGGTCATCATAGGTCATGAACCACATGTGATGCCTTGGATGCGCATTCAAGTATCAATAAAGGGGAAAACACAATTGTGGATTGAACTTTGACACAGGAAAATGGGCACTTCACCACTTGGTGGCTCATCCCACTTAGTAAGTGGGTTATAACCCCAGTGATTTACATGGGATAAGTAGGGTTAATCCACTTATAATTGGGGTGAACTAACCCACTTACGATTTGTGGGATGAGCCACCAAGCACTAAACATTGGGATTTGACCAATGAAGAATAGTTACTCGTAACGATCCGTTAGGGAGCTGTCAGAAGAAATGAGTATCTATATTCCCTTAGATAGGGAGCCAACGAGCTAGTAAGAGTTCCCAACCATATTACATGTTATTTCATGAATGACACTGACTTATAACATATAATTTATATATATGTACGTATAAATGATATGCAATGAATTACATAGAATAATACACAATGATTTACAATGATGTGCAATGTATAATATTGATATACGTACATATATGTATATATATATACACGGTTTTATTAGAATGTGTACAGATTAGTACATTGGGAAAAGTTTGGCAACACCTATCAACCAAGCCCGAAAAGTTGATCGCATCGATCGCATCAAACACTTGGGAGATGTACCCATAGCTGGCTGGGGATTAATGGTGGCTTAATGGGGATGAATGGTGGTGACTGGAACATGACTGGATGACCTGACTTTCCATTCAGTTGGGAATTTCATCATCCCAACTGACGAACTCCATGATTTTTCAGAGGGGTAGGTATACCACCAAACAGTATAGAGTCATAGATGATTTACACATTGACAAAAAAACATTGTGGTGTGAGTTTACCAAAGGGTATTTAGGCAAGCTATGGAAGCTGTGGCTCATTTTTATGTTGTAGATTTACATAGATCTACTGTAGCTGTCAAAACGGGTGATTTTCCAGTTTGCTACCCTCTGGTAATTTAACATAGCTATTGAAAATGGCCATTTATAGTGGATTTTCCGATTAAACATGGTGATTTTCCATAGTTATGTTAGTTCGCCAGAGGGTACCTTAAATAACAGAACCATCAAGAATTGAGCAGTGTGAGGCATGGATTCGTCCGGCCCTGCACCAGACTCCGCGTTTTGTGGTAAGACGTTCCTGTTCGCGGGGTATATATACATCTTAAACATACTTAGAACTTTTAAAAGCATATCTAAAACCATAGAATCCTATCTTTCGACTTTTTGAAAGATGTGTTTATATTCCCGAAACATCGAAGAATGTCGGACTGGGGGGCGCCACAACCAAGGCATGGCGAGATGTTATTCGTGGCGCAAAGCTCAGTATGAGTTCAGTGAGCCAACTATTGGGTTGATGTGCATTGATGTGCATCCCAAGCGGTGATTTCATCCCCATTTTAATTAAACTTGGGTAAACTACATTTTTTTTTAACAAATACAGTATAATACATATGGTTATCTATCCATTACCAATGAAATATATGGACCACGTGACCCCATTATTTGTCAATTCTCTGATCGATGATGAAATTATGAACACTGCCATTTAATCATTTTTATGGTGGTATCCCTCATGTACAAACACAGGCTAATACCCATAGGATCCATGTATGCTATATATGGTAACATGGATCCCATCAATATACCCCATTCATGTTAGAATATATACCAGCACCATGGATCCGTCATGGGAAATGCTTTCGACCCAAGGAGGTCATTTGTTTGTTCTTCTATAATCCACCCAGTAATCTTAAACATGGTTTGCTGGAAATTCCCACCTACATGGATCCTATGGGATATTAATGATTAAACATCTTCTTTCTGCTAGCGTCTGTCTAAAAGCCAACTATTTCTGGGAAGATGATCCTAAAGTGACCGCCACCAAGCGGAAATGGTACATGTAAACACCACTTTACGTGGGCCCCCGCCCAGTTATAAGTTTTATGTGTATATATATATAACTCTATATATATATAGAGTTATATATATATATATATATATCCGCTTCTAAGTGATATGACTAGTTTTTTCACCTTTCCTCTTGGAAGTGTGAAAAAACTAACTGCTAACCTTCGCTTGTGAAAAAAACTGCCGCTTGCCGCAGCCTAGGCTGGCGGAGACGGGCGAATCAAGGCCCTTCGAGGCTTCGACATCCAATGGGACGCTCGGGAGTCCCAGGGGCCCATCGGCGGGGGCCCATCGGTAAGTTTGGATCGATTTGGCCTGGGAAATCCTTGGAAAACCATAGGAAAATGGGAAAATCCTTGGAAAACCATAGGAAAATGGAGGAAATCCTTGGAAGGATTAATAAGAGATAATCCTCTGGTAAACTGTTACATAATCAATAAGAAGGGGTCTAACCTCTGGTAAGCTTTTACATAACTATGGAAAATCACCATGCTATTAATGGGAAAACTCACTATTTCAATGGCCATTTTCAATAGCTAGGTTAAATTACTAGAGAGTAGATATAAATAATACCTTCCAGTAAATTAACAATAGGGACTTAATATGGGTTAATGGGACTTAATATATCTTAATAGGGACTTAATATGGTTCTGGTTGGTGGTTTCAAACATGGTTTTTATTTTCCATTTCATATATGGGATGTCATCCTTCCCATTGACTCATATTTTTCAAGATGGTTAAAACCACCAACCAGTAAATACTACCCTCCAGTAAATTAACATAGACCCTGGCAGATAGGGGTTGGAAGATTAGTTTCCATTAAAAATTGGCCAGAGGGTAATATGTGTGGTATTTTGCCAAAGTTGGTGCAATGATTTTGGGGTTTACATAGAAAGTTATATGTTTTTCGGTATTTCGCCAAAGTCGCTGGCCATTTTTTTGAGCCATGGCAGAAATTTGGAGGAAGAGTGTGGCTTAAAGCGGACGAAAAAGTCCGATGGTGGGATGTTGGAGCCTCGGGGAATCAAATATCGCGAACATCTTGCCCCATGTGTAGGCGATTTCCCCATGAAAACATCAATTTATAGGGGATGTTCCAGCTAGCCATGTTTGAGTACCAGAGGGATCCAGAGAGTAAGAAAGATAAGGTGTTGGTCCTACAGAGTACGTTCCATACTGTTTGGGTGACCCTTTGGTGGTCAAAGATGCCCAATGGGACATGCGATATCCCCACGAGAAGCGGGAACATAATCTATAAATAATGGACATAGCAACCGCCAAAAAGATAGACAAGTAATTTACCACTATGAATTAGTCAATTGAAGTTTCTATCTCTTTGGATCTCTTTGGGAGTTGTCTATGATATAAGCTACTCCAGCCTGGCTTGGAATAAAGGAGGCCCCTCAGTCGCTGTCGGCTCTGTAGGATCATCCACATATATCGATAACCCAATGCTTGGCTGGTGAGATAGCAATCGTACAGCTAGAATTTGATAGAAATTGGTTACAAGTATACAATGTTGCCATTATTATGCCATACTATTCTATCATTATGTTTAATATACGTATACATATTATAACACAAATATGATGATGATGATGATGATGATGATGGTGGTGGTGGTGGTGATGATGATGATGATGATAGTGATGATGATGATCATTATTATTATTTATTTTATTTTATTTATTATTATATACATATATACGTATATATATATATATATTATAGTAGTCAGAACCACAATAACAATAACAATAAGTATTACCTATTAGTATTATTATTGTTATTCTTGCTATTATCATTATTATAAAACCAATATTACATGTTACCATTCAATGGTTTAATAATGGTTTAATAATAGTGGTTAATAATAATGGTTTCTTAATAATGATAATATAGTAAGAATAACCATCACTATAACCATCACGATAATAGTATAATGATAATTAGATTATTATTGAAACATTGTTTACTCTCTAGGGAACAAACGTATCCACTTTTTTTGTGGAAACAAGTTTTTTTTGGATACGTTAGCTGCTGTGAACATAGGCTATGATAAGTGCCCTATACTTGAGACATGTTAGTTGAAAATCCAGAATGGACATGTTAGTGGAAAAGTTGTCCCCCCTCTGGGGGTTCCCGGGAAATTGCCAGAAGACTACCGCCCCGGACGCCCCAGCATCCTTATTTCCAGACCCCAATAGGGCTCAAATCAAAGACCGCATTGATAACAAAACGGTGGAGA
>Ga0126342_10016764_pt1 | contig 12731 bp, 11 predicted proteins | sample Cyp1metagenome_FD_92528 | JGI IMG/M metagenome (GOLD analysis project Ga0126342, IMG submission 92528) | Coral microbial communities from Lord Howe Island, Old Settlement Bay, Australia - Cyphastrea 1 metagenome | ecosystem: Host-associated > Invertebrates > Cnidaria > Coral ...
ATATATATATATTGGGATACATTGGGATATATGGTCTTAGTGAAATGCGTGCTGGTTTATGAGCCCATTATATAAGATATATTGGAAAATATTGGGATATGTACCCTCTGGTAAACTAACGTAACTATGGAAATCACCTTTTTTAATGGGGTTATAACCTATTCTGGTTGGTGGTTTGGAACATGAATGGATTGTTTTCCATATCAGATATGGGATCATTCTTCCCATTGACTTTCATATTTTTCAAGATGGTTCAAACCACCAACCAGTTAAACACATGGGACATGTGGGAGTTGACCTAAGAAAAATATGGAGTTGACCTGGTAAAAAAAGATTGTATATTAATGGTGATCAGCCTTTGAACAAGCACAAATGAAGAATTCATTGAAAAAACATTGATATCAAATCAAAAAGAAATGAGGGAGTCTACATGAGCAGTGACCGAAACTGCTAGTGATTGATGTTTGATGGTGATGTTTATGGGATTTTAACCATTCAAAGTACCGGTTTATTGGGGATTGTGGACTGACCCATGAATTGGGAACCCCTCTTCTCAACCAGTCAAAGGCGATGGCAGGGGTCGTTGGAGGTTGCTCACATGGCTGAACGGAAAATGCACCATTTTGATGCAAACAATCAATGTAAGGAAAAATTACAGGAAAACCCCATATTTAAAGGGGAAATCTCTGGTTTCCGGTTAGGATTTTCCCTTAAACCAATCCATGCAAACAACATCTACAAATTCACATAAATGATGGAGCACCGGAAGCAAAAAACTCCAAAAAATCTTGACCTCAAGGGGATTCCTCAAGGGGGTTCTTTGGGGCTTTGCCGTTTTGAAGTCCCATTCATATATGGAGATTTGTCAAGGCTAGTTCCACACCAAAACTGGGATGTGAAATCCGCAATTCCGAACATGGGCGAATTCCGCGCTCCAAATCTTGTTGTTTTTTAAAACCTCATTGTCCATTAGAATTGCTACATATGAAATGGTTACATCAAAAAAGCATTAACTCCCTACATCACCATAAGATTGTTTGTGTTACCCTCTGGTAGACTAACATAACGAACTGGAAAATCACCATGCTATCAATGGGTAAATCCACTATTTCTATGGTCAATTTCAATAGCTATGTTAGTCATTACCAGGCCGGGTATATATAACTCAATGAGATAGGCCAATCCTTTGATGAAGTCCATATGTTGCTGGTCGATGATCGCCACGTCTGGGGGGCACAACGGGATTGGTATATTGGACTGTTGGGAGCAAGCCTGTGAGATCTACATGTTGCTGGTGAAATCCAATGAAAAGACAATCACATATAATATATATATATATATATATATATTATTATGTGTGGATTCAACCATCCATGAAAAATATCAAAGAATATGATATTATATATATACATGATATTAGTACTTATTTTTTCTATATTATCCTTATTCTTTCAGTATCAAATGGTTGGTTGAATCCTTTTCTTGCCCAGTTGCCAAAAGCAGCCAATTTTGATGACCCGTTGTGACCCATTGTGACCCCGTTTCTGGAGCTCGCTGAGGCCTTTATCGCAGAGAGTAGCCTGAAAGGTGGGGATCGATGGGGGATTTAATCACTGACCATCTTGGGAAAAACCAGTGGTTAATAGTGGTGAATGGATGGTGAATAATGGATAATCATATAATTATAATGGTTTTTTTGATATGATATCCTCTGGTAAATTATATAACTTATTGACCCTGAAACTGACCTATTTATAGTGGAAACTAGTCTTTCAACCCCCATCTGGCAGGGTCTATGTTAATTTACTGGAGGGTAATCACTGGCCATCTTGAGAAAATTGGAGGTACCTACAAGGTGGTGCCCCCGTTCGAGAACGCTAAGTTGGTGAACATAACTCCAATAACAAATGGGGGCGGTTATCAAGGTTACCCTCTGGTAAACGTTTACAGTTTGCTATTGAACATGGCCCAGTCGAAATAGTGGATTTTCCCATAAATAGTATGGTGATGTTCCAGTTCGTTATGTTAACGTTTACCAGGCCGGGTAAATTGGGTAAATTTCCGATTCCATATTTGTTTGGCGGATTTTTCCGGCATAAATTTCAGGGAAGATCCCCACATATGGCCCAAAATATGGTACGTAAACCGTAGCTCCATGTATTGGATCCTGAAAATCCCATGGATTTAACCACCAAAAAAAGTAGATGGTGGGTTTTCTTTGTCGGGTTCGTTCACGAAGCCAGTAAATTTCATCACGACCGAAGCCTGTTCTCCCGAAGCCTGGTTCATCATGGTTTTTATAGGGAAATCATCCCAGTATGGCCTTAATTCAGGTTAGTGAAATATTATAATTTACCCAGAACCCAGTAAATGGGATAACCAAGGAATCAGGGACTTAACAAAGGTTACGAACCAGATACTGATTGGGATGGTCAATGGTTTATAATCATTTTAACGGGGGATTGAACCATGATGGAGATTTTTGGTGGATGGGGATTTGAAAACCATGCCCCAGTTGGATGTGCACCCCAGGAATCGTAAGTGGTTCCATAGCTATGTTGAATAACCACGGGGTCATGCTTTTGTTGCCACTTTTTTCACACGGTGATGTGTTTTCCGGCCGCACGTCACAACGTCAAAACTTGAATGATGGGAATGTGATTCTGAGAACTATCCCTTTTTCAATGGCCCGGGCGGCCCAGACCGCCCCGGTTCGTGAATTATGAGATACCTTATCCAGAAATACATATGGAGGTTTCGTAAAATGGCTGGATACCCCTTTATCGCTGGATGGTTTACAATGGCAAATCCTATTAGAATCCTATTAAAATTGGATGATTTGGGGGTACCCCGATTTTAGGAAACCTCCATATCCCCAATATATTCCCACTAGCCTATGTAGATCAATACCATTCAATACCTCTATTCTTCTTTGGTTCTTGTGCTTCTTTAATCCCACGTAAGGCTCCCAATGTCATGGTGCCCCCATGTTTTCCAGAGGCAGTCAGTTTGAATCTAAGATGAGAAAAGTGGTCTGGAGGCTCAGTGCAGACTTGCCCCAAGCTTATCACCTGGCCGTCATCGAAAGCACCCCCAAACTCCAGGGATTATTTCAGGTGGGATTTCTTTAGATGATTTTAGATTATGATGAATCCAAATGATGAAGAAAGCTGAAGTTCAAAACAGAATTTCTACACAGAAAAACTTTGTCTTGACCAGACAGAGGAAGACTTTAAGGGACGGATGGGCTGCACATTATTTTTGTCGACTTTTCCACAAAATAAAACGATTGGGAGAATAAAAATCATTGGGCTGACCAAGTTCTGAGTCGGTCAAGGCTCTATGTATAGGTTTCCATGTTTTTGTTTTTTGGTGGTGGTGCTGTTCAGCTTGAGTTGGGAGATACATGTGTTGACACCAAACCTGCACCTTCAGGAGACATGAAGAGGAATTGCACAAGGCTGTCATCAGCTTTTTGTCAATCTGCTAAGATACCATTCTTGGTGGTTCATCCCACGAATCGTAAGTGGGTTATAACCCCAGAGATGTACATGGGATAAGTAGGGTTAATCCACTTTTTTGATTGGGGTGAACTAACCCACTTACTAAGTGGGATGAGCCACCAAGTTGTGTGTTTTAATCATGATTACTTTTATTGTTTGGTTCGTTTATTCTTTGTTTTTGGGTGGGCTTTCAAAAAATCTAGTTTGATGGCAGCAAACCCTCTCAACTGGAACCAATTCGATGATTGGAAGTTTCTTTTCATTTCATCTTCCATATCCTGAGCCCCAACAGCTGCTAAAATCATTGATAGACAAAGGCTATTTATGATGACAATTGAATGTGTGCATATCGATTGTTTATTGCAGGAAATTATATTTTCTTAAACAGGGGTCAGTATTCATGTGTAAATAATGATCATTAGTTAATTATCACTAAGCATGATTATTCGTGGTAATAATGATTCATCATTCACTTGTAAACGACAACATCATTCTTAAACTATGTTTAATCATGCGCAAATTGATAAGCAAAACACATCTGTTTCAAAACCACGCGATTGTTTTTTCCTATGGAAATATGTTCCCTTAAACCAATCCATTGATAATATGATTGATTGGTTAAATGAACAACGATTAATATGATTAGTTATAATCAACATTTATATCCCACTAATCATAAAAATACCCCTATGATTTTTTCACTAAACAATGATCAATCCCCATGTAGTTATGTTATATATATCAACCACTAATCAACTACACTAATGGAGATCAACGTTGCTTGTCAATAAATTGCCGGTTAAAAAATCATCGTTAAAAAGCCGAGGCCCAGGAGGTACTAGGCGGGGCAGGGTGCTATGGATTTAAGCATCAAAAATGTGGGATTTCCATGTGGATGTGGTTTTTTTCATAAATGGTGGTATCCAAAATGAATGGTTTATAATGGAACATCCTATTAAAATGGGTGATTTGGAGGTACCCCTATTTCAGGAGACCACCATATTAATGATACAGGTATCCCATTATACCCTATGAATATGGTATGAGAATGGTATAATGTTGGCAAAACAACAATAAACCGTCCACAATTTCACCATTTTTATAGGTGGTATGGTTACCATTTCCAAATGGGTGGTTTCTGGCATAGTTGTTCCCACATGAATGGGATATGAATGGGAATTCTCGATGGGAAATATCATCATGGTCATTTTGCGAAGGGACTGGATATCAACCCATTTTCGATTCAGAAAATCCATGATGTCTGGATTTGCACATCGTTTTTTAAGCGGTTGACAAAAAGCAACCATTTTCAATGTGAATGGGATGTGGCTGCTGGAGATCACCCGACGTGGCCCAGTGTTTCTTTCGTTCGCTGTGGACATTGCCACCAGGTTTGGTGACCCAGTTCATGGTTTCCAGAGTCAGAAGACTTACTGCTGCGTTTTACGTGGGGAATTTTCGGGAATGATCCACTGGCCAAATATATCAAGCAGATCATCGCAGCAACCCCAATTCCAACCCATCCAGCAACCCTACGTTTAGCACGCACCAGTAATAATTAGTGGATTTTCCATAGTTATTTCATGGATTTTCCCATTAAAAGTGGTGATGTTCCATAGTTATTTGGGGATTACTATAGCTTCCATAGTTATTTGAAGATGCCATGGATTTCTCACAGCATCTCACGAAACACATGGCCCTGGGCTCCTGGAAGCCTCAGCCGGGTGAGCTCTGGCAAGTGGTGCAAATGATCCGGAAAATGGAACTACCCTCTGTTAATTTAACATAGCTACAGAAAATCACTATTTTCAATAGGTAAGCCATCTATAAATGGGCCATTTTCCATAGCTATGTTAGTTTACCAGAGGGTACTATATATATATATATACGTATTTATATAGGTCAATGGATGTGGCAATGGTGCATAATAAGATCTACAGCAAGAATCATGGAATCTGTTGTTCCACTGTCAATTTCAAATGCGGTGTTCATGTTCCAGATTCAGTCCTTTATTGAAAACATATTGTTAAACCAGATTTTTCATTAGTAATCTAACGAAATCAGAATTTGAATAAAATGATTCAGTGATTTCATATTAGTCATTTATTGAAAACCCGTTCGGATTCCCTTTTTGACAACGAGACTTAAAGCTTGTTTTAACAACTTTTCCTACCAGAGTTATTGTAACTTTTAACCATGATCCCACTAAACCAATTGGGGTTTCTCTGAAACATTGGGCACCACCGAATTTGCTGATTTAAAACATGTTTTCCCTTACCCTCTGAGAAATTAACATGACTATAGAAAAATCTAAGACAAAATCAACAGTTTGAAGGGGTAAATCAACGAACTAAATGGCCACTTGGCCACTAGCTGGTTGGTGGTTTGGAACATGTTGTATTTTCCATTTCATATATTGGGAATAGTCATCCCAACTGACGAACTCATATTTTTTCAGAGGGGTAGGTATAGAAAACCAACCAGTTAACCATTATAAACCACGAAAAAAACCACTTATAAACCACTATTAACCACCATCGAACCACTATAAACCACTATAAATCACCATTAAACCACTATAAACCACTATAAATCACCATTAACCGGGACTAAACCACTATAAATCACCATCAAACCACTAGAAACCAGGGTAAAATCACCACATTCCATCCATTGGTCCAACGACTGCTGGCAGCACCCAGTCACCCAACACCACGGCAGGTGCCGACCACGAAGCCATTGCTGGGCAGATCTTTGTCCGCGCCGCCATGGTGGCCCGGTGAAGATATGAAGATCTCTGCGTGAAGAGGACAAGTTTTATCGTGTTTGAATGTCGAATCAACCAGGATTTCACAACCATCCACTGGTTATTCCACTGATTTCGCAACCATCCACTGTATGGCAATGGTTGATCACTAATATATTGTTTACATAGCTATTGAAAATGAACATTTATAGTTGATTTACCCAGCTACAAAGTGGTGATGTTCCATAGTTATGTTAGTTTACCAGAGGGTATATGGATGAGAATGGATATATCTAGGTAAATTATAACGACCTCACTGGTCTCCCGAAGCCTATAGTCATGGTGAGGTTTCGGGGAAATATCCCCAAGATAGCCGAACTATTCAGGTTAGTGAAATATTACAATTTACCCAGATTATAGTGATGTATAGTATCCAAAAACCTTGGTGATTGGTTATTAGAGGGGATTTTGCGATCTGATAAACCATGGTTTATGAAGTCATTGTGGGGGTACTCCAATAGTCATTTTATCTAATACTTCAATGGTATCCCCCCAATTAAATGACCGTTTGGGGTTTATTAATGCAGGGTTGACATCAATAGAGGTTTAAGCAGCAAAACTACGGGCTTCACGACAAAAGAAAAGGGATATACATGTTTATACTGAAAATACTGATCATATACCCCTAGAATCCCCTAGACTATTTATGGCCCCTGTTGGTTTCAAAAAATACAATTCCCTGGTTGGTTTCCTAGTGTTAGCCCATCTCCATCATTAGTTGCTTAAACTCCCGTTTTCTTCTAAGATGTACCCTCTGGTTATGACTAACATAGCCATGGTATAGATGGCCCATAGAAATAGATGATTTTCCCAGCTCAAAAAAACCTCCATTGATGGTTGTGATTTTCCATGGCGAACTGTTAGTCATAACCAGAGGGTAACCATCATTAACCACTTTTAGGGGGTGTTTTAACCATCATTAACCATCATTAACTATCATTAACTATCATTAAATAACCAGATGGTGTATATATTTTTATCTACATGCATTATACCCATCATTGATTTGCGGCATCCCCGAGATGTGTCCCAGCTGCTATCCTCGAAATGACATGTTCCCTGTTTGATTCGCGATGATCTCCATCCACCGCCCCAAATCCCTGGTTCACTATGATGATTGGTAAATTTAGCCAGCAAATATACCCTCCAGTAAATTAACATAGACCCTGATTTTATCACCTATTTTTAATGGAAACATTCGTCTTCCAACCCGGATGACTGCCAGGGTCGAACTGTTAATTTACCAGAGGGTATAAGGTTTATCAAGAAAAAGGAGGGATTGATACTGTGGATGGTTTCGATATCATGAAATCATGCACCAGTGAATAGGAGGTTTATCCCATTATAGGCTTTCTGCCATCCCAGGTGGTGCAGGATTTCGCAACCATCCACAGTATGGCAATGGTTGATCGCTAATATATTGTTCATAGGCCATGCTTGGTCGTAGTAAGGGTTGATCAATTGGAATTTATCCTCTGGTTATTTAACATAGCCATGAAAAATCCCTTATAAATGGAGGTTTTAATGGGAGAATCATCTATAAATGGGCTATTTTCCATGGCTATGTTAAATAACCAGATGGTATCCTCGATTAATCAAACATGGCTAGCTGGGAATTCACTGACCAAAACGGAGGTTTCTAGCTGGGAAAATCATCGATCAAATGGTGATTTTCCAGTAACGTTTGATGACACCGGAGAGTACTGCAACCAGCAGGTATAGATTTTAACATGTTCGCTGCATCCCTGACGTTGCGCCGCGTCTGACTTCAGGTGGCTATGAAGATAAAGCTGATGCTATTACCCCAATCAACATATTGTTCATAGGGGGTGGCGAATTTGATCCCTTATGAAGATTAGGTTGATGTTATTACCCCAACCAACATATTGTTCATAGTTGGTGGCGAATATTAATGTGATGACATCATGATCCAGATGTGATGATGTGATGATGATGATGATGATGGTGATGGTGATGGTGATGGTGATGCTGATGATGATGATGATGGTGATGGTGACGATGATGATCATGATGGTGATGGTGATGATGATGATGATGCTGATGATGATGATGAGGACGATGACGATGACGATGGTGATGGTGATGGTGATGCTGATGATGATGATGATGATGATGCTGATCATGATCATGATGATGTCCGGGTGTAAGTGTGGAAAAATGTCCGGGTTGGGGCGAACCACTGAGGACAGAAAAGCTAATACATGCGTCCTTAGGTCTTAGTTTATTTACAACTTGTTTGAGTAAGAGTATAAGTGAAAATAAAATATAGTATATGTAAGATTAGGGGGTGTAAGCAGGATTTAGGCAAGATTTAGAAATGAGTTAGCTTCAGGCAGGTTCGCGATCGCTAAAACGCACTTAACCTACTTAGGTTTACATAGCTAAAGCCATATTTTTTGATGATTTTTTGGTGCTATAACTTTAACTTTACTCTGATTTCGATGTTTTTCTTAATGTCTATCTATATTGCATTTGTTTTTGTTTTTTCTTTTGTTTTTCACTTTTTGTGGAAAATAAGTGAATGTTGAGTTGCAGAAAGGTTGCAGAATAGGTGCTTGGTTCTTTGGCGGTGTGTCCGCTGTAGGAAAGGTTTGGCTTGTGATATGGTTGACTTGCCATAGCATGCAACTTTTTTTTGCTGGAAGAATTTTGGGGTCAAGTAACCGGCTGCCATTTGGGCATCATGAGTTCTGTTGGAGGTGATCAGGTACAAGCCCTGAATGACCTTTTTTCTCGGTCTCCTGAGATTGACCGGCTGCTTCACATGCAGCTAGTTGAGAAAGCTCTTAAAGAGCTATCTTTGGACGAAGCAGGAGCTGTTGCATTGTCGTCTTGCATCAGCGCGCAAGGTTCTTTGAGCGTTGAGGAGAAAGAGTGGCTGCAGAAGATCTTGAGGGAAAAGGTGTGGGAAATGGGTGTGAAGAGTGGTCGACGACCATACCAGGACTACACTGCTTTGGATTCTTTTCTCACTGATGCTGTTTGGGATGCTTTGCAGCGAGGTCCGTTTTCCAGTAGCAGCACCATTTTGTTCCAGCACGTGTGGAGCTTTGGCTTGCGATTGCCTTCCGAAGCTACTTCAGCAAGTATGACTGCTGCGTTGGAATACTTCGCCAGCGAGCCCAAGAATCTGTTTGCCTTGTACTGCACCTTGAAGACTGTGAAGAAGATGTGGACATCTTTTGCCAACCAAAAAAGGAAAAGTGATGACCTGAAGTTGCTCTTGGGCAGCTTGCCGTCCTGTCCGGATGATTTGCCTGAGGAGATTGGGAAGCGAGTCACCTTGAAAGGACCTATTGTTCCAAGCAAAATTGCTGATTTGGCCAATTCCATTCCGAACCGAGAAAGCCATGAAGCTGTGAAGCAGTACAAGTTGGCAACACAGGCTTCCACGGCGGCAAGTGCTGATCCGATGGGAAGCTTTGCACGGGAGTTGATGAAAGGCTTAGCGTCTTTGGTGCGTGCTGGCCAAGAAGTCCCGCTTCAAATGTTGCCGAAGAGCGGAGGAGCTTCTGGGCTTTTGACCGATGCAGACAGGATGGGGGCAGCTAGTGCGTTGCAGACATTTCCTTGTCGTGAAGAGCAACGCAATCAGTTGGCATTGCCCCCTGTGGAAAGTCTTCCTTCAGCATCTGCGCAGACGGAAGGCGCTGTGAACAAGCTTGCAGACCAAGCAGAGAAGCGCCATGAGGAGCCAAAGGTTGCGTGTCATGACCAAGCAGTCCAGGACTTGAAGCAGCAAATGCTTCCATCGGAAGCATCTACGGAGAAAAAGAACCAGGTGCCGAAGTCCATGCAAAAGCAGGCAAGAAGTCTTGCTGCCATTGCTTCTGGTCATGTCTTAGCACAGGCTTTGGAGGACACAGATTATAAAAGAAAGGCTGAGAAGATTGCAGGTGTTGCTGCTGCTCCACCAACAAAGGCTTCGAAAAAGAATGTGGAGGGACGACCTGTGAAGAAGCCTGCTGCTGCAAAGTCCTCTCCGAAGTCGAAGCAGAAGAAGGGAAAGGCGGTTCAGAAGGAAGAAAAGGTTCAAGGTTGAGAAGCCAATGCAAAAAGCTTTGAAGATGACTTTGAAAGACGTCACCAGCCGTGCTTACCACCAGGCAAGGAATGCTCATTTCCGAAAATACAAGAATGAGGAGCGTACGAAGGCAGCAGGCCAGAGAGCGTCCCGGGCAGCAGCTGCTGAGTGGCATGAGACAATGTAGATTCTTTCAGTAGAGTCTGAAGACTTTGAATTTTCTTGGTGTTACATAGACACCGAGCGTTCGCGAAGAATGCGACTGGGGGTTGAGATGAAATCAGATGCACCCGCTGCTCAAAGGAATTGTTTTGCATTTCGGTTTTAGCAGCTAGCAATTGCTTCGCAAGGATCGTGACGCATTGAAACCAAGATTCTGTTAAGAGACACGCCGTCATTGATGTGCTTTTTCTGCGTGTTCACCTTTGACACGACCTGCTCGCATGCAATGCATTTATCGGCTGTTCGCTTTGCTGCTATCACTTTCTTTTCTGTATGTCTCTCTGGCTTGCTATCTGTTTTCTCTGTATCAACTGGCGGACACGGTGGTTTAGCTCTTGACTTTGTATGTGTCATAGTGTGTCAATAGAACATAGCTACATGCCTTTATATATATATATATACACTCTCTCTCTCTCTCTTTCTCCTTCTTTTTTTTCCTCTTTCTTTTTCCGTCTCCATGTCTCTTGGCGGTGTGACCGCTTATGTCTTGGGCGGTATGTCCGCTATCTGTCTTTGGCGGTTTATTCGCTTCTTCTTGGCGGTTATCGTACATTTGTTACCGGAAACATTTTCTGCAACTCATGTCGTCGCTGGCAGCCAGCTGCACCAACGGTTTCAATGCGGGACACACACATGCAAAGACAGAAACAATCACAGGAATACATGGAGCCATCACACAGTTCATTGTTACAAGACGGGTTGAAAGATAACTATCTAGAAATGTATCTCCCGAGAAACATTCCTCGCAAGAAGCAGTCGTAGATGCCAAACTTCCGCATGTGACGCATGAAGTAGTTTGTCAGCACAAAGTTCTTCCATCGCTAGCCATGGCCGCTGGGATGGAGCCGATGACGGCCATGGAATGTCGGAGGCTGCTGCTCGAAGCGGCGCAACTCATCGAAGTCGAGCTGGCACAGGATGGACGGGCCCAAGTACAAGATTTGCTTCCACGGCGCAGTGTGAAGACCACTGTTTGCGAACTCCTGTATCAGAAATACTCCATGTCCCAAGCAGATGCTTCTAAAACAACAACCACAGCTGCGGCGTCTGACACCCGAGCACGACCTGAACCCAACGCTGCAGCTACTTCGAGCTCTTCTTCCAAGGGACCAGCTAGCTCCTCCACAGATGAGAAAGGTTCCGTCGCGACCTCCAAGAGGCAGCAATTCAAGGAGAAGCATGGATACGCAAAGCCTCGGTCACATAATGTGACTGAGAAGAGATTTTTTTTCAGAAGAAGTATGGCATTGTGCGCACCAGCAAGTAAAAAGAATCTGAGCCGGCGTTCTTGGGGAGTGTCTAAACAACTGTGGGATTTTCAGCATTGAAGGTTGCCTGACTGCTGGTGTACGGCTGTTTTGAAGTATCTTTATTTTTGGCGGTGACTCCGCTTTCATTTGGCGGACATATTTGCGCTGAAGCTGACATGGCCAAATTTCAACAGGGAAGTGATGCGGATATATTTGCCGCTGCGCACAGTCTGAAAAACATGGTTGAAAGTGGACAACCTCAAAAGAAAATTCACAACTATGAGAAAGCCTTGGGATTAAATTACATCCCGACCTCCCTGCTCTTTGATCGAGAGGCTAGAGAACGTTTGCCGCCATCAATGCTCTGTGTTGATGGAATGCATACTGTGTTGAACAATGGGTGCGCCAGCTGGGAAATCGCAATGTTGCATCATGCTATTCAAGGAAAAACGCCATTCAAGCTAGAACAATTAGCCCGCTTGTGCTTAAATGTGCAATGGTCTGGTCCACGGTGCTGCAAGCATGGATACAATAGTTACATGCGTGGCCTTTGGAACAGCAACTGTTTGGAGAAAACTACTACAAAGGGCAAGCTGCGCAAGTCGAAAGTCTGTTTCCGCTGATGAGGTACATTGTCGTGGAACTCCTAGGCTCGTGTGAAGAAATTCAGACAGAGATTGAAATTTATGTTGCAGATCACTTCTCCCGATGAGGTGAGAAGTTTAGATGCACTGCACTGTGCGCACCAGCGAGCTTTTTTGGAAGCATATGGAGATGCCGACATAAAGCCAAAACATCATCACAGAAGACATCTGCCTGCTGCCTTCCTAACTTTGCAGTTAGCCTTACGATGTGAACAGCATGAAGCAAAACATCGAAGCTATAAGAACGGTTTGGCGGAACGA
>Ga0126342_10016765_pt1 | contig 12731 bp, 13 predicted proteins | sample Cyp1metagenome_FD_92528 | JGI IMG/M metagenome (GOLD analysis project Ga0126342, IMG submission 92528) | Coral microbial communities from Lord Howe Island, Old Settlement Bay, Australia - Cyphastrea 1 metagenome | ecosystem: Host-associated > Invertebrates > Cnidaria > Coral ...
CTACAGTTTCGAGTTCATCCCCATGGCATTTTTCGCAATTAGCCATGTTTTTTTTCGCAATCGGACAACATCAGCTTTCGCAATTAACTATCTTTTTCTTTCGCAATTAAACTATACTCTCGTCGTCCGTTGCGGAATTTTCTTTCCCAAGCCTTCACTGTGCACCGTGAGGTCCGGGACGGCCTCGGTCGCGCGCGGCAGGGGGACCAGAAGGCGGCTATTGAGAGGCCCATTTCAGGGGTGAATCATTATTTCTCCTACCCTCTGGTAAACGTTTACATAACTATGGAAAATCACCATTTTTGAAGGGAACATCAACTATAAATGGCATTTTTCAATAGCTATGTTGACTATGTTAGTTTACTGGAGGGAACAAAAAGGGATGGGGTGTGAGGTTGGGGAAACTGGGTTAAGATCAACCGGGGCAGGTACGACGCAGCCCTTGAGCTATGCCCGCAGCACAAGGCGGCGCTGGAGACTGTCGGACAACTTGATTCCTGGAGATGCACAGAAAAAGACCTCCGAGACTAGAGACCAACATGTTTTATACATAAGAATATCATAGCCAAGATGGCCATGGTTTATGCAATCCCATGAATATATATATATATATCCATTCTTAGACTTATGGTGGAATGGAGATGGCCACTGAGCCCATGACCCCAATGTGAGCCACAGCCAGGAAGGCCTTGTGGGACGTGGTGCTGCGCTAACCAACCTGGGAAAGGCCCGAGAGGCCTGGCGACTGATTTCAAGTGACCTTGGGAGGTAAAGTTGGGAAGAGTGAATACATATTTTCTTCAGGTCTCTTCAGGTATCTTCAGGTGCCAGGTAACAACCAGGCAGCCTTGTGAGCTGTTTTCGCCAGGCACTGAAAGACTTCGATGCTGCGTTTGGTGCTCGGTGCTGATTCTTTTCACTGACTAAGACCGAGAATCCAGCATGTCGACAGAGTGTCACGTGGCCACAAGAAGTAACCAACATAACAAACGTGTTGGAACTCGAATCCGAGAATGTGTTCTTCTATTGGAGGAGGAGACAGAGAGAGCTTGGATTACCACAGAAAACACGTTCAAATCAGTAGATGTTTCAAATTACCTTGGAATCTCTGTTGGAGTTGCCAATTTTCTCCCCGGTTTGGCTGAGGGTACCCCCCATCTTTCCACTGATTCCAATGGGAGGCTCCGACTGGATCCAGAAGACGCGAATGTTGGGAAGCTCAATTGGTTTGGAAGGGTCCGTACATCAATGGGAGGGTTTTCCCAGTAAGACTCAGTAATGTGGGTAAAACAATGTCATAAACCATCCCCCAGTCATCACAATTTTTATAGGTGGTATGTTTACCATTCCTAGTCATGGGTGGTTTATGATTGTTTTAACCACATTAAGACTTGTAAGATCTTCATGCTCTTCTTCAAGAAGTGCAAGTTCTACACGTGGATCCCACGCCGAGTCGTTCCACACGAGAACCTGCCTGCGCCAGGCCCTGAAGTACCGGGAAATCGCACGGAAGCGGGTCAGAGAAGCGGTGCCTCGACATGGAGAGGCAGAGATAGAAACATGGCAATCCGCTTAATAGAAACATATAGAAACTGGAAGAAGCTGGAAGAACCTGGAAGAACAATAGAAGGGCAAAGTCTTTTTTTTTGTTTTGACCCATCCATGATCACCAGAATCACCAAGGACGCGGCTGCTGAAGAGAAGCGGCGCCGGACCGGCGGCTTGCTGGTTCGCTGAAAAATGACGATGCAGATGCAATGAATGCTTTTGATGCTGGGGATTTAGAGAAGTGCTTATGTAACTAGCAAGAAACATAGGGATTCAAGTGATGATTCAGTTTGGTTATGTTTGGTTGAACAACATGTTTTTTCCTTTTACCAACAAGAATGGGGATTCAAAACGATTGCTGGTACACTGACAGGAAAACAAAATGTCGCGGATTTAGGGTGGCTATTATATATCCTGAGAGATACGTCAAAAGAAGCAACATAAAAGCTGCTGGAGAAATGGGAGTGTCACTTGCGGCCATTCAACCTGCATGGATTGAATTGAATTCTTCGCTGCGCATCACAGTTCGAGCAAAGGAGAATAGATTCAATTGTTTCTGGATTCTGACGTACATCCACAGCTGTGAAAGGCTTGGACTTAAGAAAGCAGCTGAGACTCGCAACAAGTCCAGTGCTTTGGAGGTTAGCTGATCAAAACGACTGGGGCCCTACAGATTTGAAGTGAGAGCACCATGGAATACACATGAAGTTCTCGTCATGGACCGCTTGCAACAGATCATCGTGACCAATAGTCTGTGGCACCCATGGCTCAATTGAAGGGAAGGATGAGGCAAGGGCGAAATTTCAACAGCAAGGTTTGTTTCCACAAAAATGTGCCGCCAAAAATACAAACATCATCTTTCAACCCTCCGATTTTTTTGGATCCCAATTCCAAACTTGCTTTTAATGGAAGAATTTTCCCAAGGTCAAACACTGATGGATGGAACCAAGTGACCAGCAACCTACCCTTGGCCCCTACGAGGCGGAGCGAAGGCAGCGCAAGAATCTGGAAGCAGGTCCGTTGCAGAAATTAGTTTTTTTTGTTGCCCAGTTTTACTTCCTTGAAGTTGGGACAAGAAACTAGAGAATGTCGGCAAGACATTCAAGAAATGATGCCATGCTTCAGTGAACGTCTTGCCGAGTCTTGTTGTTCAAAACATCAATATTTGGCACATTCTCCTGAGAACTTTGCTCCAGGTGCTGCTCGTCACGCTGCTTTCTGCTGTGATCCTGGATGCAGCCGTGGTCCTTCCAGGCTGGAAGCCGATGGTTCGGGCCAGCTATTTTTTCCAAATCCGACAGAATCCAACCCCCAAAAAAGCATCCAGCAAGATGGTTTAAAGGGCTGCTCTATTTCAGTATAGATGTAAATGACATAAGTATTTGAGCATGATTGAGTAGTTTTCCACCCACATGCAGGAGATAATCTCGTGGATATCCCCTGATGGGTTTCGTCATGCTGTCTTTGGTCTCATTGTTGTTTGGGCATGCTCATTTTGTGGATAACGTCATCGGACACTCGGAATCTAACATTGTACAAATCGTCCAGTTTATACAGTCTTCCCGTTCCATCTTTTTCTTCGTGGAAAGTCCTGGGTTGGGATATTGTGTGACACACAGACACTGATTTTTGGATACTAGGCCATTGGCCATTGTATGGCGTTCGCCAAAGAGATAGAAAAAAGGACGATGTCAATACAGGTGATTTTTTATGTCCTCATTGTTAGATGTACGACTCTACCTATATGGGGTTAGCATCTACACCATCTAATCCTCCATCTGCGGTTGTAGCAGACAACGGAGCCAAAGCGGCTCGGATCAAGGGGAATGCCTTACTGTAACTTACAACATGTTTCCAAAGTCAAGCAGCACTTTGCTAACCCAGCTTGCTTACAAAGTATCAATTTTTTGTCTGATAAAAGCAGTGTTGCTGGTTACGTGGTCAGGCGATATCCCCACTTTTGATGGGAGTTAGCCGCTTCCCCATCCATTTAGAGTTGAGCTTTATTCCCATCTTCGGTGATTTCAACCCTTTTGGTCACATCCCAATTTGTTGATGATTGTCCTTGATTTCTACGGCGAGGTCCATCGCCAGGGAACCCGCTGTCTACCAATGGAGCGGTCGAGGTGCTGTGGTGTTGTGCCGAAGTGGATTGAAAGGACTGGTGGTTTCGCTATGCGGCTGAAAATTGTGGCAGGCAAGAAAGCCCCCACAAGTTGACTTTGGAATCACTCAGGGCTGGTTGCTTTTATCATTCGGAGATCTATACGTTGTATCCTGCTTTCGTGAAGAGACTAGCCATGTGTTAATTTCTGCTTGTTTCATAGCAATCAGCTATTATGGATTCGCACCTTCTGGGCATGCCAAATGGCTGGACAGGTCAATGAACTGAAGAGGGACCTGTTGAAAGCTGTGGCCAACGGAGCGCAGGATAGGGTCCCTTGGATGGGTTGGAACTGGCCATGGACCACCCCTGGGGCACATGTCGCGCCACAGGAGCAGATCTTTCAATGCGCCAAAGACTTGGAGGCGTTGAACGTCACTGAAGCTCCCATAGGGGGGCGCTGGTCCTTGGCGTCTTGGTGGCAGAGAAGTGCAGCCAGTGATGAGTGGGGGTTCCAACGCTGCTGTTTAAAGTCTGTGAATCTATGCGCCTGCAAGGAATCCAGCAATTTTGATGAGCACTTTAGACTTAGTATTCCGTTGTTCTGGGTACTCACTCAATTTTCAACAGTGCTGTGAAAATTTCGCTTGAAGCAGCTTTTGACAGCTTCAGGTTTTCTCCACGCAAACCAGTGGCGATGCGCAAGAGGAGGGATAAAAACCACCACCTTTCTGCCATGGATTCCATGGATTCCATGCAGAGTGTTGTCCCACTTTTCAGGAGACCCTCTTCAGTGCTATCACGGCCGGGTTGTAGCTCGGCTTGGAGTTCCATGGAGTTCCGATGTTGTTTCAACTGCTTTTATGTGGAGAGGTTTCAATTGAAATGCATAATCGTGCACATTTGTGGGATTTTGTGGGAGGGGCCCCACCATCAGGAACCCTCCCACAAACTCCCGCGAAGCTACATTGCAAAATTTGCACCCCCCACTCCATTTGTAACCGGTAGATTGTTGATGATGGTTGCAACATTTAAAGCCTTAAGTTTTCTTGTTGCTGCCAGCCCAACCTTGTTGGTTTGGCCCTTTCTCGAAAGTCCACCATTCTTGTTTGTTGGATTCGAATTTCATTGCTTTGCTTCATACTTGGATATTCCAATGTTCTTTGAACAATGCTGCTTGTATTCGAATCAGATTGTCTTGTACCAACTGTTGTTCACCACCTGAAGCTTGATGCCTTCTGCCCCTCCGACTCCCAAGCTGGCTGTGCCATTGGAGGTATCGGGTCTTCTTTCGCTTCGCTCCCTTCCTGGCAGGGTCACAAGATCGACCCAAGGCCATGGGTTGGGTCCCTTGATCGCCGCCTGTTTGACCCACCATTTGTTGACCTGTTGCCTCCAAATCCTGGCCACAAGTTCAAGCTTCGGACTGTTGCCGAAGTCTAAACAGAAACCATCACGACGAATTGAATTGAGACTCCTTGCGAAGTTGTGGTGATGTCCCAATAGTAGATTTGTCATGATTTGTCAATGCGATGTGTTGAGACATGATTTTGTCAACTCCAAATCTAGATTCAAATCATGACAAATCTAGATGACAAATCATCTAAACATCATGATCCAAATCATTGAAGATGACAAATCTTGCAGCTTCTTTTCCAAACTTCCAAACTTCCCAAGCCCAGTGATCTTGACAGATCGAACTCCTTGGACCCTTGAGCCTGTCGCGGGGCAACGAACAGCTGGTCGAAGCTGGGACAAATCAGGGATGCTGTGGGATTTTTTAAAAATACATATATATATAATATAATATAATATAATATAATATAATATAATATATATATATACATCCCAAGATTATTTGTTGAGCTATGTATTTTAAAAATAACATCAACAGCAAAATTGTATCAGTCACAATATTCGGTCATAAATTGTTTCGTACCACGCAACCAGCGAACGTCAAAGGTTGTATGATTTGGGTGCACGGATCCCCAACTGTCCGTGGAAGTTCGCTCCAGCACCGTTGAGTTTCTGAGGATTTGGCCTCCAAACGTGTGGACAACCGTGTGGCGCTTCGGTTAGGTGGCTTGGCCTGTGTCATAGGACTCATAGATCCAGCTTTGTAGCAAGATATGGGTAAACATTTGAGTGGAGCCCACTTGATGACTGTAGTATTCCGTTATCAATTTTTAGGGTCCCCAAGTTCAGGTTACCCTGTAGCCGTATGTCTCATAGTAAGGAACATGTGGATATAAAGGACTGTGGCGCAAGCAGTAAGAACAGAGATATGACTGATAGGCTCTTAGGTGAGGTCTGATTTGGTAATGGAAGATTCTGTTTTGAATGATAAAACTCGCCCACACATAGCCTTGGATTTTTCAACTGGCTATGGTTGTTGGCAAGCCAACAACAACAAGAATATGACAGAGGTAATACAACTGGGTATAACCGCATTCTGAGACCCAGCCAGTGTTGCAGAAACCTTTCAAAAATTGAGGCGAACGACATTTCTGGCCTCATGAAGCCTTTCTGTGTCATTGCCAGATTTTCTTCTATCATCAATTATCACTGGAAATCGGAAGCTGCGATACTGACATGGAGTAATTTCTATTCAGCAGGACTGCCATTTGACAAGCGCAAAAACGATTTGACATGACCGAGCAGTGTCAAATGTCACAGATCTCCCGTTTTCCACAAGGGCCTCCAACACCGATTCATGCCTTCCTTCTGAAAGTCAGTTTTTTGATGGCACCAAAATGGTCGGTGTGACACCACCAGCTGATTTGGCCGCCACAGGAACGGATGGACCCAAGTTCATCATCCGCGTCAAGGTGGCGAAGGGGCCAGGTGATATCCCGCCCCGCGGCTTTCGGAAGTTTTCCGCTGGCTATGGCATGCTATAGCTATACTTTTAGGATCTTTTAGGATTTGAGCCTCATAGTTGTTGGGAAATGTTGTACCCAATTTTTTTGGCAAATCTTCCCAAATTTTCCCTGAAATCTCCATGCCCGAGAACCAGGGCGACCTGCTGGGAGATGATGCACGAGATTTGGAGGTAACCTTCACCAGCTCTGGACTCAAAGAGGTGCAATGCGATGGACAGGGCTGTGTCTGATGACACTGAACTATTCTTTGATATTCATAAATCTTCATAGCCAGTTTTTTTTCCCCCTAATACACTACATATATAAATCTTCATAGTCAGTTTTTTTCCCTCTACACTACAGTAACTATTTGCAGATCATCATAGATCTTCATAGAAACAGCCAGGCCTACAGCCATCGTCGCCGGTCATCAGATCCGCCGCCAGCGGGCGCCTGAGGTTTTGGATTGGAGTTTCCGAACCTGCCAGCTGTGGAGTTGCCGCTACCAAGGCATGGGGCGAAGCTTCACGTCATCACTCGGGGGATATGGGTCAGAATTTGGATCACCCAGAATACTCTGGTTGGACCATGAATTGTTTGAAGGGCAACTTGATCCCTACTTGTACCCAAGTTGGAAAATCTGAATCATCATACTTGTAGGTCCGAGCATATGTATTCCTAGTTGTAGAGAGTACACTGCTGCGAACTGAGAATTGGCCATGTAGCTCCAGTGTTGCTCGTCGACTTACCATGGCCGGGTGAGACCTGATTTGGTTTGCAAAATCCTCATGGCATCGATTTCCTTTGCATCCTATTTTTGGCAAAGAATATCTCACATTGACTGGGATGCCTCAAAACATTCACAGTTGGTGAATTCTCGTTCTCGCCACTGACTGATGCTTACTTTTACAGCTGGCAGAGTCAGGATTTTTCCTGGTGAAATCATCTTGATTCATGGTAGAACATGATAAATGTATTGAAACTTCCTATTTTTTGGCCGAGTCCCAAGCTTTTGTAGCCAACTTCCCTCATACTGATGAAGCCTGCGCCCTTTTTCCCCGAAATCACCGGTGAACTCATCGCTGGAGCGCCAGGCCTACTGGACGTCTCCGGACCACCTTCTGTGACAGCACCATGCGCCTATCGCGAGGCAGCGAGTTTTCTCAGCACCCAGTCTCTCAGCAATGATGGGCTTTTGAAACCTCAACCATGGATATATATATATATATATTTGTAGTATATATATATTATATTATATTATATTATATTATATTATATATATATATTTTACTGACTACAGTGGGACACGCGACTTCGAAATTTGGCAACCCCAATGGCCATTTATATAGAATCGCAAAACCATTTGGCCAATCCAATGTTCCAGAATCATTTTTGGGGATGTCACCCTGCGGCAAACAGACATGGCAGCACGCGAGCCTCCGACATGTCGTCTAAAATTGTCTTTTGACGATTTTCCACAAGAAATTTCCATGATTTCCCAGAAGAATCGGGACATGTTCCCACCTGCCGAGCTGAATGGCCGGTTTGCATGTCGTGGATCGGAGGTGGCCGTGGCGGTCTCTTCGTCCTGAAGCGCTTGAAAGGTGAACGGTAGAGGCAGGGAGTTCTGCAGTGGAAGAGAATGTGGGGATGTGTCAGAATCCTTGAGTTTCCAATGGAAGGCGGGGATGAACATTTGGTACCCTCTGGTAATTTAACATCGCTATAGAAGATCACCATCTTAAATAGGCAAACCATCTATTTCAATGGGCCATCTATACCATAGCTATGTTAGTTTACCAGATCCTAAAGCGTCAGAGGGAATCTCAAGAGCTCCACTTTATTCATTTTTTCGTGGTTGACCACAGGTGCAGAAACCAATCTGGTGGGATGCGGGACTTTTGTGTGTCATCACACATCAACAAACCTTTGACAGTTTCAAAGAAAAGATGCAGATGTGAATCTGGTTGCATTGATTCAGATTGTCATGGGCTGGGGTTGTCGACACAAACGTGACACAAAGTCCTTGCGAAGGTGACACCGGATTCCCGAAACTATGAAATCAGAAAAAACACCACGTTTCATGGGTGTCTAGACATCTGGAAGCTCGTTCCATCGGTTTGTCATGTATTATCGCTTTCGCCATTTTTGCCATCCCCAGGCCCGCTGGGCATTGTGAGAGGATAGACAGAAGGAGAGCAAGGAGGAGATCCAAGCAGGAGACCCAAGGAGGAGAGGAAGGAGAAGAACAAGGAAGAGGGAAGGAGAAGAGCAAGGAACAGGGAAGGAGAAGAGCAAGAAGAATTGCAAGGATGCAAGCAAGGAAGCAAAAGCATTCATGGGCTGCTCAGCCTCAAGGCCCACACAAGGTGGGCAATCAAAGCAACCATGGGCTTCAGCCTCAAAGGCTGGCAATGCCAACCCTTTCCTTTACCACCATTTCAATTCAGGCCTGCCTCTCAGGGGGTCTGTTGGCCAACCCCTTTCCTGTACCCCCATTTCAGGTCTTTGGATGGATGTTGGTGGATGTATCCCAGCTATGGCCTGTTGATTTTGTATATCTCCGCGGGCTCATGTTGCGCGGGTTGATGATATTGATGATTGGAATTCCCTGGAAACAATACGGGGATGATACCTGCAGTAAAGTATTCATACATTGTATAACTTAAGGGGCTAAACGGCTAAACCCTTTTGTACCTACAAAAATCTACTTGTGTTAAAGAATGCAACTGACCAGATGGTCAACAACAATCAAGATACTCGATAACCGCTACTGGGGATGTAACACATTGTAAAAAAAGCTGGGTTTCGAGTTTCGACCAATTCATCCCAATTCACACCGTAATTCAGTCTGATTCTCTGTGATTTACCGCGTATTTCGATGTTTTCTCCACCTTTTCCTTCCATTTTTTCCGCCAAATTTCTTCCACGCCACCCAGATCCGGAACGGCCTCGTTCGCCCCAGGACGACTGGAAGGCAGCCGTTTGCAGCCATTGAGAGGTGTCGAGTTTGGCGGGCTTTTGCTAGGACAAAATGGGTTCAAGGAGAGTTCTTCGCGTGTTTTCCACTCTTATTTTTATTTGGGTTTAAATTCAAATTAAGGCAATAACAGTGATCACTGAAGTAGCTCCAGCTGATCCAAAATCCTGCCTTTCGGTCGAACTTGCAAAGAAAGTCAAGCCCAACTTGCGTTCACCATGTGGGAAATAGCCATTGGACATGAAATATCGTGGTTTACACCTAGTTTTTGCATATTTTTTCTTGTGTTTACAGCGAAGCAAGCTGCCGGGCTGCCAAACAAGTGGAAGTATGCCCACCCCCTTCGAAGTCCGAGAACCTGCAGGGCAACCTGGGAGATGATGCGCGGTAATTGGCGGTGACCATCCCCAGCTGTGGACTCAGAGAGGTCCAGTGATGGATGCGGCACTTCTGAGACGCTGAACTGAACTCATAGATCGTCGCAAGTCTTCATTGCCAGGTCTGCCCCTTCCTCCCCAGTGGCCCAAATTCAGCGCCATTCCGCATGTTTGGGTCGATCAGGAGCTGTTTTTCTGAAGTTACCATAGCTACTGCGCCTGAGGTTTTGGATTGGACTTTCCGTCCGAACCTGCCAGCTGTGGAGTTGCCGCTGCCCAGGCATGGGGCAAGGGAAGCTTCAGGTCATCGTTGGTGGGGGGATGTGGGTCAAAACATTTAAGTCACCCGCAGATGTACGGGTTTTTTAATGTTGACCATCCAGTTTTTTAAGGGGTGGACACTTGACCAATCCGCATCTTGAAACCTGCACCTTGTCGGCTGGCATCTGAATGAGGGAGTGTCCAGCTAGCGCCGTGCTTGATTCGCAGGATGCCTGGACCGGCCATTCGGATCCCCCGATACCTGGCAGGTCTTCCTCGGGCTTCCGCTGAAAGAGCTGAGACGTGAAGGCGGCTCCGCCAGGTTTTCATGGCCCGATGGACACAAACATGACACAATTCTAAGGCAAGATTAACTTTTATGGGAAAACAATCACTATAAATGGAGGTTTTATTTTTTTAATGGGATTTCCATTGCCATGCTTGATTCACTGATATTCACCGGATTTTTGCAGAAAGTATGAAATCTATTGAAATCTGTGAATCAGCAGCAATTGTATACATTAACCACATTTGAAATCATTTGAATACAGTTGATGGGTGTCGCTACATCTGGAAACCCGTTCCAATGGTTTATCATCGCTTTAGCCATTCACATGGCCATTGCATTGGGTTCACATCAGCCCCCTCCAACCAGTCTTCACCGATGAACAACTACGCTTTAAACTTTAAAACATGAACTGCTTGGGTGTTGTTTCTCGAAGGCGCCCGGCGGCTGGCCGAAGGAGATGCTTGCGGATGTGGTGAGGAAAAAGTCCTGGGTGAAGCTTCAACCACCTGAAATCTGGGTTCAGAAGATCATCCGGTTGGAATTGGCAATTTGTTGGGTTCAGTAAACTTTCATGGTCTTTCACAGGAGGGTTTTGACAGCTTTGACATGTTTTGACGGGTCCAACTTTTCCTTTTTTGGGAAAAACGCGATGGTTGAGGGCGGTGTTTGGGATTTGGTATCCTGGATGGATGTTCAAAGAGTCTTAGGATGGTAGGAAAATCCTGGGTTCTTGGTTCTTTACGAGAATGAGGAGAAAGAAGAGAATGAGGATAATTTCTACACTCACTGTAATGTGTAATATACTGTTACACTATACTAGAGCAAACTGCATATGCTGCATATGTATTCATTTGTATTCATGTATGTGTATGTGTATATACAGTATACATAATATATATTATATATATACACCTACACATGCATGTACACATTTATATATGTTGACATATTTTGACAGTGGCCGTCTTGCTGATGCAGGTGGTGGTTGGTGTTTGGTCACAGCGTTGATTTCTGAAGCAGCCAGCCACTTTTGATTCAAAACCAGCAGAACAGCAGCTGACTGAACAAAACACACCCCGTATAATCCCATATATCAAATACTACTTTTCCAAACATCACCAATCATCCAAAAAAATATTCTTAGATTCAAAAGTGGTGCCTTACAGCAGTTCATCAACCTTCAGTCTTGCAGTTTTTTGGCTTTTGATGAGGAATTGCATGGGTATCCGATAGATTCCAGCAGCGCCAGCTTGCATCAGCACCACACCACCACCCAGCCGCACAGAGCGTGCGCTAGCGCCAATGGCACAGGCAGGGCAATTCCTCGAAGAACTGGCCTATGCAGGGAAGGGCAAACGCTCGGAAAGACCTCAGAAGCATGTTGCTGGAAAGGAATCACCATCTGTCCAGGGGTTAAACGGTAGATTGCCATGTTATTCACGGTCGCTTCGCGACGAAAACCGCCCGCACCAAGTGTAATGGATAACGCTCACATATGTTGGAGTTTGTTTGGCCATATTGAAACAACTCGGTGCGTTTAAAGAACCTATGGGACCGCAGCTGCTTGGTGCAAGGGACATGTCTGTGTGATCCATGTGAGGTATGAAGCAAATCAAAAGATAAGCTTGTACCTGAAATTGGACGTCCATGTACTGAATCCTTGCAGTTCCACAATGTTTTTTCTCAATTTCATGGCCTTTATTTAAAAGAAAATCAACGTTCGGGGTGAATTTGCCAAAGATGATTCCTTGGATGCACTAAAGAATATGGCCACAATGCCATGGTGATCCTTGAAGATCATGTAATGGTGCTACATTCTGGGTAAATCACAATCTTGGATGGGAAGTCCAACCTCCATTTTCATCCATTCAGCGATTTGAGCAGGACCTGATTGTCATGGTGCGGGAAACCTTCTCTGCTTGGTGCTCAATGGATCTGTGGATCTAGGTCAAATGGCCATTCAGATCCAAGGATGGGTTAGATATGACCATTGGTAGTGAATCATATTATTCTTGGATGGGCAACATTCTCGTTGGCTTCGGCTCAGATTCGGACCTCTCATTTTGGATACCACTTTGAACCCTTGCTTTGAATGTCCTTGTTGATCTTTGAAGATCATGTCGGAAAGCAGTTTCAAATAGGGGTTTGAGAAGAAAACAATCATTGCACGTGGCTGCTTCCCCGTCAGCCCCCGTCACCGCCCATGGGCTGCCACCGAAGGCACAATGTGCTGTGGGACAAGATCGACACGGAGCAAATGGTGGCCACGGTTCGTGAATTGAGCAACCAGGTCGCGGCCACAGAATTTCGA
>Ga0126342_10016766_pt1 | contig 12731 bp, 12 predicted proteins | sample Cyp1metagenome_FD_92528 | JGI IMG/M metagenome (GOLD analysis project Ga0126342, IMG submission 92528) | Coral microbial communities from Lord Howe Island, Old Settlement Bay, Australia - Cyphastrea 1 metagenome | ecosystem: Host-associated > Invertebrates > Cnidaria > Coral ...
ATTAAGCCTTATTAAGCCTTATTAAGAACCAATCCGTTTGGCACTATGTTCAAAACAATTGTTCTGTTGTAGTAAAGGGTATTAAGCCTTATTAAGCCTTACCAATCCCTATCCAATGCCTATCATTTTTTTGTATTTTTGGGCTTTAGCAAGCCCGCGTTTGGTGGAATTTCCCAACATCAACCCCTGGATTTTTATTAAGGCTTCCCAAGAGCAATGCCTTTTGCAGGTGATGAAGAACCCCATATCATTGGGGTTTGATCCATTTGAAGTCTTGCTGGCGCCCACAGGCTCATTAATGGAACCTTTGTTAATAAGCCTTATTACACAAACATCCCTTTCCCAGAGTAATCCTTCTCAGTTTTGACAAGGTTGGAAAACATTGGGTCACTACAGGATCAGTTTTTCATTTTGATCTGGGGGTACGAACTTTGGGGGTAGGAAGTAATGAATGTATGATATATAAATAACTATATATAAAACTGTAAATATAACAATGAATAACTATATATAAATAACTCTATATATAACTATATATAATTAAATATATATGTATATAACTAGTTTGAATTTATATATACAATATTCATATCTAGATAGATATATGTATATATAACTATATAATTATATAATACTACATATATAAATATATATTTAATAACTGTATATATATATATGTAAGGTCCAACTATATATGTAACTATTTTATATATATATATATATGTTTATAAATATATATATATATTGTACATTGGCACTACGTAGCATATCACTGCACAGCACTGTCCTTCATAATCCCTGCAAGGGCATCGGTTGCGGCATCCAGGAATTCCGAGCTTCTCAAGAAATTGGCCACCTTGGTTGCCACAGATTGCCACAGATTGCCACAGATTGCCACACTCAAACCGCGCCATCCAGTGGTGAGAACTGCAGCCGGGTGGCCGTGGTGGCACTTCCCGTCTTCAAATCAGCGTGTACGCACACGAAGTAGCTCACGGCCAGCAGAGATACCAACATCACCTCACCAACTAGCACAAGGCCAAGATATTCACCTATCACCACAAGCAGCGTAGCATTTTAGAACCCAACTACCTATACAATCATTACACTAACATTTTACCCATCAGACTCAATGATAAATGATTGATATGACTATAACTTTTAACATCTTCTAACTGGGGTTGTGACTGTGCTGTTGAGTCTAGAAATCGCAATTGGTGAAACCAACTTGACCAAATTGCTGACACTTTGAACATACCAACGGCTAGGCCCCCAGCAACGGCTATATACACGAGCGCAAATGCTATCGCTTGGCCAGGTTTGCACCAGGCAAATTTAACTATTTCAGCGTCATAAGCCACAGAGCTGCGGTGGAAGCCTTGGAAGGAACCTGAGGAACCTGGGAATTTGCAAATTGCTGCCATGAGCTCTGAAGTTTGTATTTGCTACTGAGGTCTTTCCAAAAACGCATTCCGGTGGCAAGGGGATCTTAGATATTGATATAGAGATATATAGAGTACGTAGAGTTAAAATGAGTTAAAAGCCGGACAACAATTGTGCCAGCTTTGTTGAGTATCCAAGTAGCTGGATGGCAAATTTTCTTCGCCAACGGACTCGCCTCCATCTCTGTCTTTGAACCGGCTTGACTGGAGATGAAGGGCTCGGCTGACATAGCCCTGAAAAAGATGGACTGTCCATTGTCATTCCAGCCAATGTTGCCGTGATGATCCTGAAAGCCTTCATCTGCTGAAAAATAAAAAGAGATACTGAGATAACTGAGATAACTGAGATACAAGATGTTTCAAGCAGATTCCATCAGATTCCCCTTCCATCTAGGCCTGCCGCACTTTGCTGCCTTCCATGGCCTGTGATGCAGACTTTGCTGCAGCGGCCGCAAGCTCATCGCAGCGGTCAGGACACTGGGTATCACTTCCCCACTCGTCCTGCATGTCAGGATGATCCCAGGCCCCAAGCTATCAAGCCTACACCAGTTCCCTTACAAATGGTGCGAAACGTATTCAGATAAGGTAGATGTGCTGTATTTTTGTGCTGATGTAGTACATTTATGTACACTTACAATTGTCTGAATCAGTTTACAATAGTTTGGAATCAGTTGCACCTGGCCGGCGCAACAATCACAAAGCCCGTCGTTCACCGTAGACAGGTGCACGAAGGGTCCTTCTCCTGCGCTATGGATCTGTTGAAAACGGCACGTGCTGAGCAAAGCAGATCCAAGTCCTTTTTCCCAGTTGCAGGCAAATTCTTTGAGGCTTGAAGATGGCAAACCTGTCTGAAGATTCTGAAGAGCCAAGTCAAACTGGTTCTGAATTCTTCAGTGAGGATGCTGAATTGAGTTCTATTGCTGGCTGACGGGCGCCTGCACATGCAGCTGTCCCAGGTTCATCACTACCATCTTCACAGTCGCAGTAGTCATCATTGACCACGGCAAAGGTTTCGAAACCTCAGAAAACAACTACACAAATGTAAATCTTTCAAGTAGCTTAGAAAGGGAGGAAAAAAGACAGCCAATCGAAGGATCATTTCAAGTTGGACCGGCCATTGAAGGGAAATGTGTTTCACCATGTTTCCCCTACCATCTGTTCTCGGCTCAATGCTCTTGCTGTGATCGAAGCACTCGAAGCGGCCCTCTGCGTTCAGTTGCGCATAGTGCTGCTGGAATTCCGCTGCTCCTTCAAAATCTTCAAAATTCAAAATCTCTGAAATTCCGCTGATTCCGCTGTCATTGAATCAGTCAGGAGGCCCATCCAGGTTTCAGTTTTCACCACGCCTCGCGTCTGCTTGCTCGGCTCATCCGAAGGTGGCAGCGCTGCCACCGGGGCTGCAGTTACCATTGCTGCTGGCAGTGCTGCAGGCATTTGCGACTCAGCTGTTTCGACGGCCCTGTCAGACCTGTCAGCTGCGGTGAGCCTGTGGTTTGCACCTCTTAAGGCTGTCGGCCTCAGCCACTCGGCCAACTTGGACCAGTGAAAATCGCTTGGAAGCTGCCTAGATTATACACATATTATATACACATATTATACACAGAATTGGGCATGCCATGTCATTTTGTTGGATACATATGTGAACACTGAGTTGCTGGCCTGCTGGAATTGATTTGTGGTACCGCCGCATACAGGCTCAGGACGACAATCCAGGCAAGTACGACAAAGGAAGTTCCACCTGCATTCAGAGCTCTCAGGCTGATCCAGAGACTGAGAGCCATCAATAGGCTCAAGAGCTCATCATCCGAGAGTGTCGCTGTCTATCGCTGTCTTGCTCACTGTTTGGGTACAGGATTCCAACTTTGGATAACATGAACTTCTTTCATCATGCCAAACTTCTCCCACCTATGAGCACCAAGCGTGCGAACCTCGATGAAATCGTAAACCACTCATGAGCAATGGCATGAAATGATTGCTAGTCGGGAGCTGGCAATTTCATGCTTTGTAGCGAGAGGGATGAACATGTTTTACGGGTCTGTTCTTGATACGGGAAAATCTACCAGTTGAAGAATTCGGTTGAATGGCATAGTGCTGGGCCAACTTTGTGAGGTCTTGAGGAAATGTAATTCCTAAATTACAACCAGGGCTCGGTTCCCCCTGGAAGTTGACATGCTTGATGGAGGTGTCTTGAAACACGTGAAAGTCATTGGAAGTCCAACAATATCAGCGAAAGGATGGTTCAAAGGACTCCTGCGCTGAAACGTACCTTCATCTTCCACTGGGGACAGCTTTGCAGCAGAGTAACCGCCGGTTCATTGACCCATGATAGCGCCGCATCCCACATGTGAACTGAATGAATGAGAATTTCAACAAATATCTGCCCGTTTGGCTCAAGAAACACTGTCCCATGCAAGGATGTCTGTTCACGGCGAAGTAATATCCATGCGAGTTTCGGCTTGCTAAGCCACAAGCATGTCTACTGAGTCTACTTCGAAGCACATCTCTTCTTGTTCTGGAGGTCTCGCTGTCTTCGAAGTATTTTGGTACCCACCACGAATGCAAGGCCGTTCTATCCATATCAACTATATCAGTATGCATTCAAAGCTCCACGAGAAAACGAACACACTCATTAGCCGCTTTATGGTATCTTCTTCGTTCATCCAAGCCAAAAAGCTGCGGGAGTAGCAGTCTCATACTTCGGCCAGTTTGCAAAACAAAAAAGCAGAAGTCGTGAAGCACTGTACCTCGCATTGACATCAAATCACCTCTTATGCCCCAACTTATTTCACTACGGTGGAGAGAACTGTGCACACACACATACTAGGTCACACATGCGTCTGTTACAGTTTGCCGTATACCTGCAAAATTTGCATCACATATCATCACATAAATATGCATGCGCAAAGTATACACACATGAACATGACCTTGCACTTCACTTGACTTCCACTCCTCTGTGTAGTATCTTACCCCAAATCCTCCCACTCCCACTGGCTCTTTTCTCAGCGCTTTCACATCTGGACTATGCCCGCAAGCTCACTTTGCCTTCCAGGAAGAATGCGGAGCATATCACAACGTAACAAACAACACCTATATAGACATCGTCCTTGCAGTAGGACTTCGATTCTGCAGACTTAGTCAAGGCTGACCCCCAGCACGCCACGCCTCGTGCTCAAAGCCAACTTCTTCGTAAATCTCCTTCTCGAGCTGCTTACGCTCTTCCACCTGCATCACTTTCACGGAAGATGACCACAGAATCGGATGATGGTCCGTGAGAAAGGAAATCCGTGAGGACAGAAAGGAAAGCCTGTGCTACATTGGGAAGGCATTGGAGGCACGTTGAGCATGGATTCCATGGATGTGGATGTCATCGTTGTGAACTGTCTTCAGTGGAAGCTCAGTCACTTCAGTCAATCTGGTGCTCAAAGTTGATTGCTTCAAGATGCTTCCAACAAGTCAACAAGTCGAGGACCTTTTGTATAAGAGGCTTTCAGCATCTGGGCTTCTGGCCCACTTCAACCACTTAGCTTGAGTGGTATCCTTCTGCCAGTCTTCAGGTTCTCTGTGTTTCTTCCACGTCATCGTAGGGAGAACCTGGCCACGAGATGATAGCAGGCCAGCTTGATGATATTTAGCAATCAGAGACGCGGTACTACGTATGATATCTGGCTAACCAAAATCGTGACGACCGAAAATGGGATGCATATGATATCATATGATGCATTCCCATATATTCCCATGCATTCCATCTGGGCTTCTCAGGTCAATGGTGACCAATGCCACATCCATCGGTGACCAACGCCTTCACGTCTTCGCCAACCTTGGGCGCGTTGAGCCATGGCCTTGATCAGTGAGCCATGGGGGCCCTGGGCCCCCTGGGACACTGGTGAACACAGCAACAATGGCCAGGTGGCACATGGATGTTCAACCATATGGATCCAGGACTGGTAATTAATGTAGGTGTGAGTGTTACAAATCCCCATCTAGATGTTTGATGGAAGTTTGATGGATTTGGAAAATGCAACTTAACATACTTAACGAATCTTCGTGGAATTGACCAGCCTGAAACGAGCAAAACGAACATAGTGGATGCACACTTGGACCCAGGCGGATGATTGTAGCTAGGCCATCCCATCCTCTTCTCCCACTTCTCCTGTCGGCCTCCACACTTGGTGCTCACTGACATGCTCCCAGCTGGACAAACACATCCTTCACATCCTTCACATCCTTCTAATTGTCTTTCAAAAAGCACTGTGGAACGATCTACATCAAGGCAGGTTGGAGCGAATTGGAGCAGGATGGGTGCATCAGCTGGTTCTTTGCCAACTAAGAATTTGCTACCCAAGTGTAACAGACTGAAAATGTCTCAGAATTGTTGTGATCTTATCTTATGCTGTTCCTTTGTTTGTCTCTTGTCTTGCCAAAAATGGACTCATTGAGGACCCTGTACGGCCCACTTCAACACAAAGTTCCCAAGTTCCCAGCTTTTTGGCGGACGCCCAGCTCCATTCCAAGCTGCAAACAGAGGCTCCATCCTAATGTAAAAAGAAAACAAATGTGATTCTGACATCATACATCCGACTCTTAGTCTGATCTTCAAAATCTTCTCTCAGCACGATCTGGGCTTCCTGCCTATCCTCGTTCTCACCATGTTCCTGCCACCCAAAGCTTGATTGGAATCACCATGTTCACAAGGCATCACAAGACCATAATGTCAGAAATATGGTGACAGAAAGTGGCAAACCACATATAATTTCACTTCTTGCAGCTTCTTTGCGTAGGCCTTTCGCTGCTTGCGCTCGTTGACTTTGGACAAATCGCCAGCCCAGGGATAGCGCTCCGTCAACTGACCAAGTCACAACCACTTTTTGCAGCATAATCTGCAATGAATCAGCATATCATTGCCGTGACGTAATAATTTGCAGCTGAGAGTCTGGAACTTTCATGACGGGCTCCAAAGGCTCCTGAGTGAGAACATCAGCAAGTGTCAAAGAGGAAGAAACACACCTCATCTCAAGCGCAACTTATCAACTTCTCAACAAAATTGCCAGCGAGATACATCAGGTTCGCTAATGATAGTGTAGGTGGGGACCTTCTCGTAGACTTCCTGCAAGAATTCATCTGTATGTGGAAATAAACTCTTCCGCACGCGATTGAATGGAGAATGAATGTGATCATTGCAAAAGGAAAGCCAAATCTGACAACTGTTTGCGATCAGAATTTCCACACTTGTTCAAAAAAACTATTGCAAATTGAGGACTTGAACAGGTGCCACAGGCAACATCCTCGAGGATGTCGTACAATGGATACCTTGCATAGTAGGCATAGTGTGATGCGAGCTGGAAACTGAAACTATTACACAACTAGGGTGACTTCCTGGCTTGATGATGTCTGATACTCCGATGTTTACCTACAATCTTGGTATGTCTGAATATACAGTAAGTCATGTTGATCTCTCATGACTGATATGTTTTCGATCCACGACCATTTAGCTTTTCAGGGAGTTGGAGCATTAGAGCAAAAGTGTGGCGTCTTTCAGCAAGGCAAAGTCCAAAACATAGGGTATGTGGTGCCGATTTTTGGAACTGCATGCAGGCCATTAAAGTTGAATGTCGCCGTTGAAGTAAGTTGGTTGTCTGCATGCCTGCATGTGTGAGATTTTTCGGCGAATCCAATACTGGAGAACACCTTAACACTCAAACCCAACACATGGCCACCGTCATTCATGGCAGCGACACCTTCTTGGAACCTGTCTGGCAGTGTATGAACCTCAAGGCAAGATTAGAAACCAAAACATACGTACGTTTAAATTCAAGTTGACATCATCCAGACACAGTTTTGCAATCTCACCTTTCTTGCGGACTCCGCCAAGGCATTTTTTTTCCAACTCAAGATAAAGTGCGCTCACCGTCAATGCGCTTCTCAAATGCTCTAAATACTCTCCACAGTCTCAGCTGCAGACCATACTTCTTCCTCGAGCGCCAGCGAGCCATTCGCTTGGCGGCCTTAATCTGTGGCTTACCATACCGGCTGCGGTCACCATAGACGTTGCGGCCTTGTTGACCTCAATGCACAAACGGCTGGCCCTGAGCCCTCCCAGCGAACTTTCCTTATTTTTGAGTTCCTCTGAGGACTGATCCTTGACTGTGCCTGGTGATGGCAGAAGCCTGTCCCCCAGGTCAGCCAAAAGCCAAGGCCAAGACGGCCAAAACGGCCAAGACGGCCAAGACGGCCAAAACGGCCAAGACGGCCAAGACGGCCAAGATCTTTGTATGACACAGCAATTGCTACAGTGCTACAGCATGGCCTCTCTTGCGTTTCCAATGTCGGTCGGAAGTGCACGGGGCGAAGATGCCTTCAAACTCGCAATAGTTGTAGCACAGCATGAGAAAACGGTGATTCGTCGCTCAAGAATCTCAAGACTTGTGGAGATACTCTCGTCATGGATGAAAGGAATTTAAACAAAACGGATCATGGCTGAGCATCAGAACGACCAGCGGTGCTCCAGCAAAAGCACCAGTCTTCGGGCCTCAGGGTTTACTTTCCATGTGTGGTTTTGCTAGGCACCAAGAGGTGAAAGTCTTGGATGACCTGCCCCTTTCACGATCACTGCCAGTCTTTAGCTCAAGCACTCAAGCACTATCTTTCTGTCTTAAGTGACTTAAGTCTGAAGATACTGGCTCAAAAAGAGGACTTTTTAAAAATCCCTGGCTGGTCTCATCAGTCTCATCTGCATCTTCTCGGATTCTACCCGTCTGGGCTTGCTTGCTGGTCGGAGAAAATAAGAGATAGGCACTGCCTGAGATCCCAAGATCAATATCAATCGCTCAAAACTCACATACTCAGTTGATTGAAAAGAAACAAAAGAAAATTGTCTACAATACATCTATATCATCTATATCGCAGATTTTGTAGTGTGTACATACTTAACTTATATTATATATATATATGATAATATATGTGTATATATATATATATATTTACATGTTGTTCCATTCCTTTCATCTCCTATCTTCAGCAAAAGACTGCGAAATCGCTGATCGCCTGCAAGTAGGCAGGCCGCCAGGCTGCGGGCGTGTGCTCTCATCATGTCAGCCCAGGGTGTGAACACTCTGCGGCTGCAGCTCAACGCAGCTCAAGACAGGCCATGAACAAAAAAAGTTTCATCTGTCATGGCCTAAAAGCAAAAAAAAAGTCACAATACCTGCTCTGAGTCAAGATTGAAAAGAAGTATAGGTTGAATACATAATTGGATCAGAGTTTTTTCTCTTCTTGACAGGCATCAACAAGCGTGCGGAAAGGAAGCACAGCACATCACATACGTATTCAAGACTCAATCATTGGGAGCTAGCACAGCTCTTGGCTCGCTCGTGCACAGTGGAGCACTTTTGCAAAAAGGTGAGTTTGGAGACTAAAGACTGGTGAGGCAAACAATTTCAAGAGATGCACTCTGGTCTGCATCCTCTGAATCTTCTGCGCTTTGGCTGTGAAATCTCTGACTTCCAGTGACCCAAAATGTCAAGGAGATTTTGTTCTCATGCCTTTTCCACCACTCAGTAGGATCAGAAAATTGTCGTAGGTCTCTTGGAAGGCGCCAGAAAGGTGTATATACAGTGCGCTTACAAACGCAGGAGTCATTATCGGCAGTCAATGCCCGAGCATCGTGCCCAAATCTGCGACAAAAAGTGTGACAGGCACAATAGATTGACTTTGAGGTTCCAGGCCAGCCTAGACCAGAGCGCTGGTGCTGAAAGGCAATCAAACCTGAGGCACGTGCGATTTTCAACATGTGTGCAGCGCTTTGTCCGTGTTAGCTATGTCAAGATTTTGGATGCCTTCTGGGCCAGCTTCTGGGTTCTTCTGTTGGCGGCTCCACTGGCCTGGGAATGAGAGCTTTCATCTTCTGTGGAATCAATGTCTTTCAGGTTCTAATCACAAGCTCCAGCCTTTTGGCTTGTTGATCCTCGCTTCTGCTTCGCAGGAGCAGGCTCCTTGGGCTCAAGTAAAAACACGCTGGAAGTGGCATGTCCAGCAGAGTCTGGCACAAAAAAAAGTCAAAAAACTCAAAAAACTGCATGATTTGCAACAAAAACACGTCCGAATCAATCCATGCGGAAGGAACCAACATTCAACGACTACTCCTCTTGGGTTTCCTCAGCAGCTTCCGTTTTTATCTTTGCCTTCTTCACCTGCACCTGGTCAGTTTTGGGAATCGTCCAAACCCGCTAGTGCCATTGGTGTGTGGCGTGGCATCCAGGGGAGCTTAGCTTTTCATGTGCCCAAGATGCTGGCTTTAGGTGGCTTATGATCAATGTGGGCTTCGGGCCGGCCAGAAATGGCCAGAAGGACTCTAGCTACAGCCAATGAATTTGATGAAGGAACCTGCAACCCAAAAAATGCGTTTGGCATGTCAATCTAGGGCTCAGTACTGATTGGTAACTATCCAAATCATATCCAACCTGGTTTCGAGACGCTTCCCTGGCCTCTTTGTTGCGTGGCTTGCGATCCCCATTGAGCATCACATCCTCACGGGGAGTGCCAGGAGCTCAGCTTTGGGAAACCAGTGCGTAGCAATGGTGACATGCTCCTCCTTCTTCCGCCGCCTTGGCGAGCTTACCTGCGCAGAGACAGAGTGCAATGATTTTCCCAACGAGTCAAAAACAAGTCAAAGATTTCAGCTTTTCTTTTATCTTGTTCATCAATAAAATATTCACTCGTTCGATTCTATGAACCTCATCATCCACTTCGCGTCTCTTGTTTTTGCTTGTCGAGGAAGCCGTGGTTTCCTCTGCGCGAGTGTGACAGCATACAGTGGCAGACGGCATGCAGTGTGTCTTGAGTTCTGGTGAGCCATGCCTGCTCATCAGCCTGCAGCGAGCATCAGATCTCCGGAGACTAAGACAAAAGAGCAGCTTGTCATCCAGTCTTAATTTCTCGTGTCAAGTTGGTCAACTCGTCCATACCTCATCGGAGATGTCTTGTTTTTTCTTTTTCCGTGAGGGTGGAGTGCTGTCCTCTGCACTTGTCAGTGGAATCGATGCTCTGAAAACACACAAAAAAATACTGTGCAAAGCCCACCTGTCCATGTTTAATGCACCTCACCTGCCAACGACACCTCGTGAAAAATTGCGGGTCAGCACAATAACAGTACATCTGCATGGTCCTCAGCCGCTCCTCCCTTCATCTTGCTTGGAGTAGATGTAGTGTCCTATGCACTTCTCTTTGCAGTCAACTGTGTCTTTGATGTTTATGCTTTCAAAATCTGCTCAACACACTTCCAAGAGCTGTATCAAGTAAGTGTTAATTCCCGGAACCTCCTCAGCCACTTCTCTTTTTTTCTTCTTGCTTGATGAGGAAGCAGTGGTTTCCTCTGCCAGATTGAGCAGGTCTTTGGCCTTTGGTGAACTTGCCTGCTCATCAGCCTGCAGCCAGCATTCCGTCTCTAGTTTTCCGGTGTTTTATTTCGGGAGACTCGTAATGCCATGGCTGGTGAAAATACACAAGCTTGGCACAGAATCCAGAAAAAAAGACCTGCCAAACCAAACGTGTAAACGAAATGCAAAAAAGAACAGAACAACAGAACTAAATCTATTATGATATGGCTGAGGAGTAGATTGCCCTTAGTGAAGCCACCACCACTCAACTATCCAGGTCCCAAGATTCAACCAATCTCACCTTCTCCTTAGAGCCGGTGAAGTCACCTGCAAGAATCATTCATTTCACATGTTTGGCACTCCAAAGTGTTGTCAACAAGGGAGGAGGACATGAAAGCATTTCCACAAGGCGCAGAACTCAAACAAGGACGTGTTTGCTGACTGTTAGAGGTCGTCGCTCGTCGCAGCTTCCGGATGGTCAATTCATGGAAGCCCGAAACAACCGAAACAACCCAATTATGCTGAAACTTCTCGCCTGTCCCAGCCGTTTGAGCAGGCCTCATCGTGCAAGCATTGATATACGTGACATAGCAATGTTTGCATCATTTTGCATCGTTAAAAAAAAATAATAATTTTAAAAAAATAAATAAATAATAAAAATAAGATAAAGCATGATGAACACGTGAACTTCCAGTTTCTGCAAGTGCATTTGTCTGGAGATGCCTCTGCGCTGCTTTCTTCCTGCTGATGAAACCAACAGCTGGCTCAAGCCACAAGGACTTCCAGTATTTCCCATGACACCTGCTTGACTCCCTTTCATATCTCGAGATGTTTAACTGTTTATAACTGATTATAACAGTTTATTATAACTGTATAAGTGTTTAAGCTGTTTAAGTTTCAGCGTTTACAATCTCAGGCAGCTGTTGCTACTCCAGCCTCTCCAGCTTCTTTGCTAACCTCTCTTTTTCAGCTGTCTGTGCCTTCAAGCTCGAGCGGCCAGGGTTTGTACCACTTTAAGTTTTGATGCCAAGCCAATCGCCGCTCGAGGCCTTTTGAATCAGATCAATCTGCCGGTGTAACTCTTTCAACCAAGAAATCAACCAAGAAATTCTTTGATTCTAGAGGCATGTGTGTGTGTGCGTGTGAAATGTGCGCGAAGTTGTACATGGTGTAGGCTTGTGTATGTCATTTGCACACGCATGTAATGATTTGTAATGTACAAGTGTGATTCGTATGATGCAAGTTTTGCCCGCCATGAAAAAGGCCATGTGCAGAGACGGAAAAAGTGGGCGCGAAAGTTTTCCAAGGCATCTGGATAGATGTAGAAAAGGAAAATAAAATGCATCTGGCACCCTCTCCGTCCCAACTCTGTCTGTTTCATGAGGCTCTGAGGTGTTTTTGTATTCAATGGCACCAGTAAGATTCTGGTAAGGGATCAAATGGAGCATGTCTTTGCTCTAGAGTTGCTGCAACAAGCCTCCCGCAAGACTCTCTCCATGTCTTTCTCTGGATAGCCTGGTGCAGACAGGTTTCTGACAGGTCATAGTTGGCCAGTTCCTACAGCCACGGCGGCCAGGACATCCCTGAGCAAAGTAGGGGCCAGGCCAAGCCGACAATTGATCTCGAACATCTTGCCTCAAAGAATCTCACAGAATCTCAAAAGACGAAGGCTCAACTTGGCAACATGACAAGGTCCGTTTGTGTCGTGTCCTCGTTCCACTGCCCCTCCACATACTGTAGTAGTGATCCAGGTCGTGATGATTTTGGTTTATATATATATATATATATTATATATTTAAATTCAGGCAACTTGCTGCACTGAAAGAAGCCTCTTTCTCCACTCCATGCTGCACCTGTCAAGTTTGAGAAGGTCAAGCTGACCTGAAATTGTCGCAGCTCTGCGCTGCGGGATGAGC
>Ga0126342_10016767_pt1 | contig 12728 bp, 9 predicted proteins | sample Cyp1metagenome_FD_92528 | JGI IMG/M metagenome (GOLD analysis project Ga0126342, IMG submission 92528) | Coral microbial communities from Lord Howe Island, Old Settlement Bay, Australia - Cyphastrea 1 metagenome | ecosystem: Host-associated > Invertebrates > Cnidaria > Coral ...
ACCATAGATTAACCATAGATTAACCATAGATAAACCATAGATTAACCATAGATTAACCATAGATTAACCATAGATTAACCATAGATTAACCATAGATTAACCATAGATTAACCATAGATTAACAACTTTTCATCTTTGTGGATGTTCACCAGGGCACAGGGTTCAGACCGAAATCCATCTAGGGATTCGAACAGGATCTTCCCATTGAACGATTTTCGTAAGGAACTCTTTGATTGATGGCAATTGGCATCCACACCGGCCTTTATTTCAAGGACTTCATTGTGTGTTTTTCCCTTGTGTCATTTGTATATAGCTGATTGGTCGACTCAATTTGTTCATGTTCCAGCGTACCTAACAGTCCCTAACAGTTGATTGGTTATTTCTAGGGGGCTACACTGTTAAAACTGTTGCTCCACCTTGTTTATTGGGCATCACTATACCCATTTTTTGTAGGGATAATTATATTAACATTCTATTAATCCAACAGTATCCAACAGTATAGCGGGATGGGAGAACGCTGTCTTTTGAACTGGAATCAAGGTCCCAATCCGTAATCCGTTCAAGCTTAAACAAGCTGTGTCAAGAAACTATACTTGGTTGATTCTGAGAGGGGGTTTTAAGCATCATGAGTAGAGATTTTAGCATCGAACATGTGTAAGTGGGTTGGTTCATGAAGGCTTTGTTAGTAGGGTTTTGCTTCTCTTGCAATTGGGGTCATTATGTATTTACCAAGTGGTATGAAGTATGAGCCACTAAGTATTCAATCACTCCATGACTGCTCAAATCTCCATTTTGGTTTGTTAATGGCCATTTTTTTGGTTCAACCCCCCATTACCATCCGGTAGTCAAACATGGCTTGCTGGAAAAAAATATGGTTGATTTTCCCATTGAAACCTCCATTCATATTGGATTTTCAATTGCCATTTTTAATGACACCGGAGGGTATGATAGCTGAGTTGGTTCAGAACAATCCATAACCATATCCCCATTTGTGTTTACATTGGTTCACACAGTCCCTAATTCTGTTCGTTAAACCACCACGATTTAACCATACTCTTTGGTAAATTAACATGGCTATGGAAAATCAGTACTTTTGATAGGTAAACCAACGAAGAAAATTGCAATGTTCAATAGCAAACTGTTTTTCTTGCCAGCATAAATCCAATTCAATGCCATTAACATTCCAATGGTATATCCATATACCCTCTGGTAAATTAGCATAGACCCTGAAAATAGCATAATTTTAATGGAAACTAATCTTTCAACCCCTATCTGCCAGGGTCTATGTTAATTTACCAGAGGGTATCCAGTGGATTTATATCCCAGGTTTCATCCCATGATGGCAGTCACCATTAAAAAAATCTCCATTAAGTCCGATTGAACCCCATGAAATCTCATGAAAAGGTGCCATAAAACCTCTGCACATCCCACTATTGGGATAATCTTATATGGTTTTATTGGTTTATAAGTCCAATAACTATAGTTTACAGGTGATATAATGTGATATATCTATAATTAATGGGATTATTATCTGGTTGGTGGTTTGGAACATTTGGATTATTTTCCATAATATATGGGATAATCCTTCCCATTGACCAATATTTTTCAAGATGGTTAAAATTAAAACCACCAACCAGTTATTAATCACTATATGTTAATAAAGATATCCACTTCTTAGATCTTATTAATCACGAATGATAGGTTATAACATGAAGATTTGTTTCGCCATTACCCTCTGGTAAACTAACAGTTCGCTATAGAAAACGGCCCATAGAAATAGTCTGGTTGGTGGTTTGGAACATGTTTTATTTTTCCATATATTCGGAATAGTCATCCCAACTGACTAATATTTTTCAGAGGGGTTGAAACCACCAACCAGTAGTTGATTGACCGATGTAAATAGTGATGTTCCATGAGAATGACTGGAGACTTCCCCTGTGCCTCAGGAACTACAGACCAAGAGAGCGGCAGCCTGGCGTACTTTTTTCGGGGAGATTTACGATGGATGAAATGACGGTTTAAATGGGGATTTCATAAGGAAAACCGTAGGAAAACCATAGGAAGACCATAGGAAAATGGGAATGTAAGCCCTAAAGCCAGTGATTTTGATGGTTATATACAGCCTGATATAGTTGGGGTGATCATTCCATACATGGGGTGACTTGCTAACTAAAAAGGTGCATAACTGCAGGCTTGTTCCTCCAAGACATGTCATCCGACTTGGGGTCAGAGGTAGATACCCCTGGTCATCATGGAATCCCGAGCATCAATGGGAGTCGGAGGAGCCATAGAAACATGACTACAAGGATGAGAAAATAGACGGATGAGTGGATGGGGATTTCATCAACGAAGAAATAAAGAAGAACAAGCTACCACCGTGGTAGATTTAACCAAGAACAACGAGGATGTGTAGTTGATCTATGATGTGTAAATATACGTATATATATATACACGTATATTTTTTTGATGTATGTATACATATAAAGCTGGAATCAAAAACAGTGACTTGGGTTTCTAGCTGGTAAATACATATGAATCCAGTACTTCACTAGGGCTTTTCTGGGATCTTTATTTTTTCGAGAACTGATTCAGGACCATGGCTACATAACATAGCGTGGCCTCATGGCCTAGGCCTGGATTGAAAAAGGCAAGTGTGCGTTCTTTGTACACCGTGGTGCCCAATAGTTAGCTAAGTTTTAGGTTAGTTTGTAAGTAGGTGAGCTAAGGCTTCTAGTAGATATATCGAACTATTTGATGTGGGTTATCTACAACCAACACACACAACTGGGATCAGTTGATCTTATGCGACTTTGAAAACCAAAAATGTGGCTTAGAACAAGCAACCTTAAGGTTATTTGACCAAACAAACTTAAGGTTATTCTTATGATAACCTTAAGGTTAGGTTGTGATAAGGTTATTTACATTCTACCTATTAGGTAGAGTTCTGCCTATTACCTATTAGGTAGAATACTGTCTTAGTTGATCTTAGAGGTGTTGGTGGAGCATGATGTTTGGTCATCGGCTGCCCGGTGCACGATAAATTTTGGCTATGCCAAGGCAGGCACGGATTTCGTGAGCATTATCATCGGTGGGTATCGAATCCCCTTGCCGGAATTCACCCTTCTGTGGGATTTCGCACTATGATGTGAAGAGCCCCCCAGAAAGAGCCTCAGGCGCAAGCAAAGTGTGGCAGACATTTGGTTGAAAAGTTGGCTCCGTCATCTCCAGGCCAAAACCTAACAAGAGCTGGAGGACCACTACGACACTGAGTCGATCGGCGTCTTTGTTGCGATGGCCCGCCCTATGTTGCGAGCCGAAGAATTTTCGTGACCATTTCTCAACCTTGGAAAATCACTGTTTCAGTATATGTTTTTCACTTTTCCATCTTTTTGGGGTACAAAATATGGTTGATAACCTATAATAACCATAAACAGAACAGCTAACTTTTAGGAAATTAATAACCATGGTTGATAACCTACTAATAACTGAACAAATAACCCCGTAATTCTCAGCTCTTCGGTGATCCTTGGTGAAATTAATTCAACTGTGAGGATATTTCATGGTGGGGAACGACATCGTCACGACATCTACCCTCTGGTTATTTAACATAGCTATGGGAAATGGCCCATTTATAGAGGTTTACCTGGTTTACCTGGTAAAAATGGTGATGTTCCATGGCTATGTTAAATAACCAGATGGTAAATCATATGTATGAAATTTGCAAACGGAAACTACCTGCAAAAGGCTCAGGTAGAGGAGTTGGGAGCTAGCCTTGAGGTGTGGGCTGACTCCGCGGCCGCCAAAGGATTGCCAAAACATTATCTTTTTGAGACAGCAACAAGCAAACAAGATTGCCGAACAGAAAGTTGTTCAGTCGCCTTCCTCTAAACGTCTGCATCTTGACAGTGAACTTGTCTCTTGGAAATCCCACGTGATCTAAACGACATCCGAAACGACATCTGAACGACGTCTGAGCGACATCCAAACCCGTCATAGGTGACCATATGCCCACATTGCTTTCCTTGTTTTGCAAACGCATAGGTAAAGGGGAAAAAAGCTCGAAGGCAAAGGCTGAACACCGCTTCCCCACTCAGGCCGTTTTGGCCAGGAGTAGAAAAAGCAATGCCAGGCTGCAGGGATGAAAGCAACATGTGCAAAGATTGTTACCATTTGCTAATTGCAGGTGAAAGTGTCGCCCCCTCATATTTCTTTTACAATTAGTTTCAACATCTCGTGAGTGATGAAGATTTGAATTGCCCAGTAAAATTACCAGTATGTGACATTTTTGAGACCATGTGAGTCCCATTTAGAAGAACACCGCCGCCTGGAATTACGATGATTTGTGGTTGGGATCAGGATTTTCCAACGGGGTTTCTTTTTCGACTCAAATGGGGGTACCCCAAGTCACCACAGGTTTCAATACTAAAATGGTCATCCATGACTTGGATGATTTTCCGGGGTACCCTTTGGAAACCCCCAATGTATGTATATATATATGTATATGATTATGTGTATATATATATGTATATAGTTTATTATTATTTTTTTTAAATTAATTAATTATATATATATATATATGTATATAAACATCCTCCGGTAGTCCAATAGATTAACAGTTCGACCCTCTCAGAATCTCTCAGATAGGGGTTGGAATATTTGTGGAAACATTCAATAATGGGTAACATTTTCTGGGTCTGTAATTTATGTTAATTTACCAGAGGGTATGCATTGCCCAAGGACTGGAAATGAGGGTTATTTACTATTAACATCTATTAACTATCCGCTGATTACTATGATTACTATCCACTATGATTACTATGATTACTAGATCTAGTAACTATCCACTATGATTACTGTGATTCACTAGTATTTTCGCTATTATTTCATGTCGTCTCCTCTGACAGCGTCCAGGTCTATACATGTCGCACTGTGGTGGACAATCCCGAGCTTCCGGACGTGGACATGGATCCAGGTGCCTTCTTTGGAGGGGTTCAATCCAGCACGGACGCACGGATGATATGGGATTTACCGCGATTTTCCATGGGATTTAAGGGGTTTTATAGCGATTTAATGGAATTTAATTGTAGTTTAAGTTGGTAGGTGGGATGTAACGCCAGTTATACTTAGAACAAGCAGGTTTAGTCCAGATATAAGTGGGGTGAACTAAACCACTTACGATTCCTGGGATGCAAATCCAAGGAGGTTGATAAAATGTGTAATAGAATTTAACCATCAAACAGGGGTTTGAACCGCCAAACAAGGGGATATCATTGAGAATTGACGGTGGATTGATGATTTCCAAAATCCCAGGTTGGATAGTCCAACGCAGGGCTTCGAGAAGAATCTTGGATGCGCCCATAAAAATAGCATCTAACATGATTTAACCGTCAAATCGGGAGACCAGTCTGGTCAGTTGAATCATCAGAGTTTCAGGATACACTTTGCAAATTGAGGATTTTTGGTTGATGATGATGACGGTGAAGATGGTGGTGATGATGATGATGAGGACGGTGATGATGGTGGTGGTGATGATGATGATGATCATGATGATGACGGTGAAGATGGTGATGATGATGATGATGATGATGACGGTGAAGATGGTGGTGATGATGATGATGATGATGTTGCTGCTGCTGATGATGATGCTGCTGCTGATGATGATTCTGATGATGCTGTTGCTGCTGATGATGATGATGCTGATGATGATGCTGGTGATGCTGTTGATGATGCTGATGGTGCTGATGATGATGCTGCTTCGCATGATGATGCTGCTCCTGATGGTGCTGATGATAATGATGATGTTGATGATGATCATGCTGCTGATGATGATGCTGGTGATGCTGTTGATGATGCTGATGATGATGCTGCTTCCGATGATGATGCTGCTGCTGATGGTGCTGATGATAATGATGCTGTTGATGATAATCATGCTGCTGATGATGCTGATGGTGGTGATGATGATGATGATGACGGTGAATATGATGGTGGTGATGATGATGCCGCTGCTGCTGATGATGATGATGCTGTTGATCATGATGTTGATGATGTTGCTGCTGATGATGATGATGTTGATGATGATGCTGCTGCTGATGATGCTGATGATGATGCTGCTTCCGGTGATGATGATGCTGCTGATGGTGCTGATGCTAATGATGATGTTGATGATGATCATGCTGTTGATGATGATGCTGGCGATGCTGTTGATGATGTTGATGATGCTGATGATGCTGATGATGATGCTGCTTCCGATGATGATGCTGCTGCTGATGGTGCTGATGATAATGATGATGTTGATGATAATCATGCTGCTGCTGATGATGATTATTATTATTATGATGACGGTGAATATGGTGGTGATGATGATGATGCTGCTGCTGATGATGATTTTGTTGATCATGATGTTGATGATGTTGCTGCTGATGATGATGCTGATGATGATGATAATGATGATGATGATGATGATGATGATGATGATAAGGGGTTATACTGCCAAAGATCATTGGGGATGATCATAATCCACAGGGAAAACCATTAACGAACCACGTTTTTTGGGGAATGTTCCTGCTGGGAGGGCGGATTGGTATGTTAACCGGAGGCACATCTAGGTGGTCCCCCGCAGATAGATAAGTTGCTTTATAACACGGTAAGTTACAATATATTACATTAACCATTGTTTATCGTACGTATATATGATAATTATATAATTATATAAATAAATAAATAAATAAACAAATAAATATATATATATATAAGAGTCCAGTTAAGAAGATGTTAAAACAACAAAACACAAATATTTATAAGTGAGGCTGCACCTCACAGGAAACCAAGGGATTTCGATGGATTTCGCTCTCCCAGAAGCGCCGCAGGTTCTCCTTGGGTCTTGGCGGACCACATGGACGCACCTGGGGTGCCTTGGAATCTAATGGGTTTGTCTGAAAATTTAAGGGAAACCCCCCAAATCCAGTGGTTTATTTGTTCATGTTCCCAAAAATAAATGGCATTTTTTTTGTGCATACCATTGCGTACCTCATTGTCAGAGAAACCCCAATGGTCTTGAAAATCGTGTTTCTGCATATAATTGAAAAAAATATGTGTACCCCATTTGCGGACAAATCTGGTTAGGTGCAAGGAACAACCCACATGGTAGTTGTATTGTTCATGTTGTGGGTTGTAATGTGATGGATCTAGCGACCTGAGTGAAAACCAGCAAGACATGGGGCCCGGACCCCTGCTGGATTCTTGGGATATGTCTCCATTTCATGTTAGTTTGTTTGTTTTCTAAAGATGCCAGCTCCGCCGCTAAGAAGTGGGAAAAAATCAGGAACTATGGTTTAGTCCAGCTAGTCAGCAGGTATAACCCAGGTTCATCCCATATACAATTGAATGACAAATTTGTTATCATATGACAAATGACGTACACATCCAAATATATATTGTAGGTATGAACAACAGAAGCAAACACCCAATATATTCCCCATTGCTGGTAGTTTCCCCACTGGCAACAACAAACAAAACAAACATTTAAGATCACTTTGGAATCTCCCAAAATTGTGGATTGTTTCTGGCATTGGGCAAGAAAACATATGACACTGGTTTGTATGACCATAGGCTACTCCAAAATGCATTGGCCAATCATCATTTTCTCCTGAAATAGTAATCTTCCGGGTATACCATGATATACCCCAAAGTCAGACACACTCGCACTACTGAGTGTGGTTTTACAGATTAAGCCTCCACTTCCGAAGTGTGCCATGGCCAAAAGTTGGCTGAAAAACACTTACATGATTTGGGATGGTGGATATCATTCACGATATCTTATCCTTGCTTTGAGTTGTGCAAACCAGGATGAACTCCCACTCTATTTCAGATGTTGTTTTTCGTCCATGTCAGTGCACAGCCGAAAAAACATTGGAAATGCAGTGACCTATGTTCATTATGCATGATTATTATCCATGATCATTATTCATGAATCAATGATTACATACCATTATCATTTTCAAGCTGGCCTTCCCCCTTGTTTTTTTCGTTGGAGAACGCCCAGCCTTAAAAGGCAGCGAATTCTGTAGGTTGGATCGCCTTTTTGGTGCCACTGCCACTGTGGCAACCCTTCCATACAAAACATGAATTATCCTCTGGGACACATACAAAAAACGATGGAACATCACTATTTTTAATGGGTAAATCAACTATTTCTATGGCCATTTTCAATAGCAAACTGTTAGTTTACCAGAGGTTTTTTTCTAAACATGTTTTTTTCATTGCTCAATCTCGATTTAAGGGGAATCTACTGGACACATATGTGAAAATTTGTGATGCCTCCCTAGTTGCAAATCCAATGAGATACTACGGATTCCCAATTTCTTAGTAGGATGCCCACGGCACACATGAGCAGTGTCAACAACACCAGTAGATTGATGATTAAAGTGATTTAGCCACAGTATTGCATTGTATTGTATCGTATAATCTTATGCAATTTTCCATATTCATGTCCATTGTATCCTATCCATTGTATCCAATTATTTTCCGTTGTATCTCATGATTATCTCATTGATGTTCGATGTGCCATATGTTTTCTCATGAATTCCATGCTACCTGATTATTCTCCCATTCTATCATATCCCATTGTATTCCCATATCCACTTTATGGTATCCTGTTGTATCCCACCAGTAGAATGACGATATCCTGCAGGTCTTTTGCACCATGCCATTCCTCCCCTTGCCCATTCCAGAGCCGTTCTGGGCAACTTGGCAAATCCGTGAAAAGCCTAGAAGTGGGAGTAAAAAGCCAACTAGAAAGGGTACCCTTTGGTAAACTAACATAACTTACTATGGACTATGGAAAATCACAACTTTAAGAGGGAAATCAACTAAACGTGGGCATTTTTTTTGCCATGATCAACCATTTTCAATGTCGCAAACTGTTAGAAAATGGGATGTGGTCGCCCCCAAAAAGATGCCGAAGAATCTTTCCAGGATAGTAGTTCGATGATATTTACCTCATCCTGCACCACCAAAAGGATGGTTGAAACCCTATAAATAATGGGATAAACATGGATTTCTGCCATCTATCAACTCGCGCAGGACTTCGCAACCATGCACCGTATGTCCAGGTTTCCAACTTTGCTGAATCTATTGATACTTCAGGCTTGCTACAGCGGAATATATATATATATATAATCGGAGATTGGATGAACGATAAACACTGGACACTTCATTTTGCGATTTGGGCTGAAAATGATGGTTTACTGGACCGGAATTTACGCTTCATCTCCGAGGATCGCGATTAAACCAAACTTGGGGATCCCGCAGCGAGGATACATTAGCTTAGTGTGTTTTGAATGTTGGGTGATAGAACTGTTCAATATGAAAAATGTGATGGTAAATTTAGTCACTTATTGTGTTCAGCGATTTTCACCTTTCTCGAATCCAATGAGAGTAATTATGTGATAATATTTCTTGTTCATGTCGTCAAATGGAAGTGTTTAACATTTCTCTATCCTTGGATTCCTTGGATCATCGCATAAAAAACACAACTGGTCACCTTTCCACTGGTGATCGATGGGGGGTTCTCCCAGCTGCTGAGTGGCCAGCAGAGGTTAGATCCAGCAGCATCGTGGAAGCGTATCACATCGGAGGTGCCACGATTCGGACGATTGGACGATGTGGAAAACATGGAAGAAACAGGTACGTTAGTGGAATAAATGTGTTTTTTGTTTGGCTTAATTCTGGATATTTGATGATATTTGGATGCCTAATGGGATATTTTTTAGTTGTATACCCTCCGGTCATGTAACGAGCAGTGCTCGTTACCTGGTTGGTCAATTCCTGGAACTGGCAATCCTGATGTCTTTCTAACCGTTGATTTAAGCGTTGATGTTCAAACAAACGAAACAGTGGGTTTATATATGATATATATTTGTTATATGTAATGTGATTTATCCTATATCATGTTATGATAGATGATAAACCAACATTGATACAGGATGAGGCTTCCGTTCGATAGCGTTCAGTTGCCTCTTAAGTGGCTTAACTATATGGTTTATGGTAATGATAACTACAGGGTTCACCAATAGGTTCAAAAAGTCATCCTGAAGTTCCCCGAGGCCCAAGATGCGAAGATTGTTTTTACCCTCTGGTAAACGTTTACATAGCTATGGAAAATGGGAAAACTCACTATTTCAATGGCCATTTTCAATAGCTATGTTAGTTTACCAGAGGGTAATTCATTTTTGCAGATGAAACCTCCAACATGTTTCCAACATGTATTGTTGGTCGTTGCTTCACTTCCGATTTTGTAGCTGACAATCCCCCATTTTTTTTCCACCACGGATCTTTTATTCCCCCATATTTCCATATATGTCCCACATATTTCCCACATATTTTGACCATGGCACGCATATTTCCAGTATTTCCCATATTTCCGAGATATATCCTCTGGTAAATTAACATAGACCTTGAAAATTACTATTTTTAGTGGAAACTAATCTTCCAACCCCTATCTGGCAGCGTCGAACTGCTAATTTACTGGAGGGTATCTTCCCTGGAGTCCCAAGGCCCGGCAGTTGACAAGATCCCTGCCGCCGTACGGCTGGTCCTGCGAGAGGTCCTGTTCAAAGCCACCGCGAGGCCGCTCGTTTTTGGGTTGATGGCTGGTGATGACCGGCTTGGTTGAGATATAGGGTGGGCATTGTGAAACATCTCTACAATGTGAGGCCCCCAAGATAGCTAAGTTGGTTAATAACTCCAATAACTATCAATAACTATGGTTTATGGTACTTATAACTATAGTTACTGGGGCCTATAAACCAACTTGTAACTGGGGGGCCTCACATTGTATATAATGATGGTATATAACGATATAATATATATATATATATACATACAATATAATATTTATAACCACCTCACTGTTCTCCGGAACCCTGGAATGATGGTTCGTAGGGGAAACTATCCGCAATATTTCCCCAATGATAGCCTTATTTCAGCATTATTTCCCAGAAACATAGATAACAATAAACGTATTCCAAAAAATGGAAGTAACTTCAAAAAACTTAATTTAGATTGTTTCAAACAAATAATCACACTTGATCATGTTTGGACTATTTAAGGAAATAACCATGTTAAAAAAAACAATCACGGGATTGTGTTTGCCATTGTGAAGAACTAGCACAGGTGTCAACGGGTGTCATGATGTTTTATGTCTACCTCTCGCATGTTTTTGTTTGCCACTGTTATACAACAGGTTCATGTTATTTGATTTATGCGTATATGTATTTCACGCGTGAAACTGGATTCGCTTAGAAAATCGTATAAGGGTAGCCCGGTTTCCAAGGTGGTGTCCACCAGTTATGTTTGTTGGTGTATAGTAACATCATCTATAGATATAAATGTTTTACCTAGTATAAACAATTATATCATCATCTATAAACAGATCCATTTATCAACCTTTACTTTATTAGAGTTGTTTTTTTGTTTGTTGCTATATCTACCAAAACAATAGAATTCACCTACCCTCTGGTAAACGTTTACACAACTATGGAAAATCACCATTTTCAATGGGTAAATCCACTATAAATGGTCATTTTCAATAGCTATGTAACAAATTACCAGAGGGTAGTATAGACGAATTTAGCTATCGTTGGCCCAGCATGCCTGCACCTTGCCCAGGAGAATGCACGGCGAGGAGGCGGAGGATTTTGGTGAATTTGACGCTCGTTGGTCAGGTCCTCCAGGTTTTGGGCCTGTCACCCCGTTGGTCAAACCTGGCAATTGAATGTCTGAAGCTTCCCCTGCCCCTAGTAACCACCCTAGAAAGCCTGGTAAAGTTTATAGTGGATCCTGGATGGGTTTTTTATTTTAGGGCTTCAGAAGTGCGAGTATATCAGGGGGATGGGGTTAGATTTTTTAAAGAACATGTTTTGTCCTTGTCACCATTCGAAACATCCAAGGAGATGGGAATGACTATGAGTATGAGTCCGACTATGAGTATGGGTCCAACAATGAGCCTCAAAGTTGACGGCAGGGCTGGTGGAATGGCTGGGTGTCGTGACGGGCCACAACATAGCAAACAACTGGGCAAAAAGCATACAACGATGCACAACGACCATACCAAAGATGATGGGAGTGCTAGTAGAGGGGGAAATTGCCCAAACATGATTTATTTCAGGTTTGCGTTTTTTTTCCCGGAACTGTTGAAGGAGCCAGTTCTCACTGTCTATTGCAAGTACCTAATGTACTGTTGCATAGTAAAGGCCAAATATGTTTTGGGATATTCCCTTATATTATATATAGGGGGGTTTCCATAAATGGGGTACCCCAAAATGGATGGTTTATAATGGAAAATCCCAATTAAATGGATGATTTGGAGGTCCCCCCATTTTAGGAAACCTCCATAAAGACCTTGCAAAGATCCTACGTACAGTCTTACATTGTGCATTTGTGTCACGAATTCAGTACCTGAACATGCCCTTCAAGACATTGATACATCTAGCACGTGCATACATATCGTGCATTTTGCCAAATTAATAATGTTCAATAAAGAGGCCCTCAACAACACGATCAAGCATGATCAAAGTCAAACATGTCTACCAGAGATACATATTCACAGCATGATAAGTTCCCCCGAAGAACTTCATTTACCCCGGATCAGAACAGCAGAACACATTGCACAACATAGTCATGTTTGCAAGCTTAAAAGCTTGTTGTTGTTGTTGTTGTTGTTGTTGTTG
>Ga0126342_10016768_pt1 | contig 12728 bp, 15 predicted proteins | sample Cyp1metagenome_FD_92528 | JGI IMG/M metagenome (GOLD analysis project Ga0126342, IMG submission 92528) | Coral microbial communities from Lord Howe Island, Old Settlement Bay, Australia - Cyphastrea 1 metagenome | ecosystem: Host-associated > Invertebrates > Cnidaria > Coral ...
ATAGCTAGATAGCTAGATAGCTAGATAGCTAGATAGCTAGATAGCTAGATAGCTAGATAGCTAGATAGATAGATAGATAGACAGATAGACAGATAGATAGATAGATAGATAAATAGATAAATAGATAAATAGATAAATAGATAAATAGGTCGATATAGATAGATGTAGATAGATGTAGATAGATAGGTCGATCGATCGATAGATAGATAGGCGGACGGATAGATAGAAAGATAGATCGACAGACAGATCAGCAGATAGAACGATAGAGGGACGTATGGACAGATAGATAGAAAGTTAGATTGATAGCCAGACAGGGAGATAGCACGAGAGAAAGAAAGATTAAAAAGTAGATAGTTAGATAGACAGAAAGATAGACAGAACAATGGACAGATAGATAGAACGATGGGCAGATAGATAGACAGACAGATAGATAGATAGACAGCCTCAGACAGACAGATGGATGGTCAGATAGATACATAGACATATAGATAGACAGATAGACAGATAGGTCATAGATAGACAGATAGATGGATAGATAGACCGATAGACAGATAGACAGTAGACAGGTAGATAGAAAGATAGACGGACGGACAGACAGGCAGATAGATAGACAGATAGATAGATAGAAAGACTAAAGAGGGAAAAAAGATGAAAAAAGATGCATTGACAGTTCGATAGTTTGTGACAGACAGATGGACAGAAGGATAGATAGAACGATAGATTGATAGACAACATGGTTGGACATGCAGATAGGCCTTACCTTAGATAAACAAATAGAATCAAATAGATAGACCAAAAGAAAAATGAATGAATACGTGAGTTCACCAAGAAGATCAACAGAAAGTGGCAGTCAAACATCGACTCTCCAACCACTTGTCACTCCATCATCGACACTCCAACAACTCAATCTTTCCTATAGATTCCTATAGTGTTCCTATCTTTGAACTTCCGCCACTGCCTTGCGCGGTACTACTGGTATGGCACAGTACCTCCATTTTAGGGTCCTGAAATTCCCACTGATATACCGGTGGATCCTCCGGTATTAAAATGTACCCTCTGGTACTACATAGGGCCACTGGGGATGGATCAGCACGATGAAACCAGTTTTTAAATAAACACACATCCGTTTTTGATGTGAACTACGGGGTAGTATGGTTTTGTTCCATAGTCAGATAACGCGCATTTGGATCGCATTGATCCATCTTCAAAAGTGCTGCAACATGATTTTGTTCCTGCCGGGGTGGATCTACATGGTGGATACCCCAAAATGACAATAGATAAAACATATTATTATTAAAACATGATGATGATTAAATGATAAACTTCAGCCACATGTAGTTTGACAGGAGGTTCCCCCATTTTCACACCCGCAGGATGAACGAGGGAGGTTGCTCCACCAGGCCAGGGGCGGGTGGTGCGTTTCCATTTCCAGGTTTGTTTGCGGCGATCTGTTGATGGTTTAGTACTAACTACTAACGGACACCGTGTCTGTTTGTTCAGAAGTACATATACGACCATATGTATATATATGTATATATATATATTATATAGATATATTGTACATTTATACACAACCTTTGGTGCCAGACCAGCCAAAAATCCAATTTTTGGATGTCTCCACCTCTGCCATGGCTATTTCCTGAGGTCTCCTTGGCATTGGCTCAGACCAGGAGCTCCCTTAGCAATGGACGGGTCCAGGCATGGAACCTCCTCCGGTCACAAAAATGAGCCATGTGTGACTCATTTCTTACCTGAAAGATCCTGAAAGTAAGAGTTATCCATGGAGATTTCCTTGTCCTTTCGCCATCCCGAATTTGGGAAGCTCCTCTTCTGGCCAGGTCCGGAAGTCCCTGGATCAGATGCAGATGGAGTGGTGCTGGCTGCCTTGAGATCCACAGATTGGACGACTGTTGGTGGATGTTGATGATGTTGGTGGATGTTGATCCCCAGGGACGACTGAGAATATTTGAAAAGGGGGGTTGAAATGGTTGAAGCATGTTGAAACCACCAATCGACTATACTTGTCACATTTTATCACCCAGAGTTCGGAGATGAGAACTTCGGTTGAGAATTGTTCATAGATTCTGGCGTCTGACCAGTATCCTGTGGCAGGAACCAAGAACTTCAATCCCAAGTTGGTCAGTTGGAGCTAACCTCAAGTGGGTTTTGATGGTTTTGCAGATCCTGCGGTGCCTCAAAGATGGGAGGGATGAAGCCAACCCCCTCCACTCACATGCAACCTCCGATACTTTTCTTAATAAGATATACATGGTCCTCCTCCCCCTCTCTCTCTCTCTCTCTAAGTACTGGCAAAAATCAATATCGCTCAAGTGACTGAAGTGATCACAAGGATTTGGTTTTAAATAAGGACTATATCGTTTTCTCCCCTTTTCTCATCTTTCCTCCAACTCTGGAGCTGACTGATTCTCGCCTCCAGCTGGCCTCAGGAAAGCGAACTTCAGAACGAACGGGGCGTCTCTACTGAGCTGCGCCATGTCACTGAAGAGTTGAAGCAGAAGGTGGCAGCCCCGTTGCCCCGTTGCTGGCAATTTTCGCGCGCAAAACCCCCCATGAAACCCCACGAAAAGGTAAGAACATGCCGGTAAAATGTCGATGTTATCCCTCCTTCTTACTGTAGTTTGGATACAGGCATGAAACCAAACCAATGAACCACTACTTGGATTTTCAGAAGAGGATGTTATAAATTCGTATAACCATGGCTATAGAACCCTTTAGATGGGGAACATGCCCACCATCACCATGGTTGATTAGCAACTTAGTATGTGAATGTATGTGATGTATGTGGAACTGCTCGCCCAAACAGGTGGTCAAAATAGAGAAAGAGTCTGCGAACATCTCCGCAGACGTCTTGCGGCTGCAAGAGCAGGCTAGGGTCTACATTGATTCAACCAATAGGAACGGGGAAGACACTTCATTGACCCAGTCACAAATGGGTATGGGTCAATACCTATAGATACATTTTTAGTGGAATGAACATCCATTTACCAGCTATTTTGATGTTCACCAGGGGTACAAGGTTTTGACACACTGCCAAATGAAAAATGGCTTAAAAGATGAACAACTTGGCTCGTCAAAGATGTTGTTAGCTCGTGATTTCGGTCTGTCGGGATGTTCGCCGTGAAGACAGGAAGAACTGGCACAACGAAGTCCTTTGGAAGAGGCGTTGCAGGAGAAGTTCGTCCCGTGATTTTGGCAAGAATCTGTTGACTTCCAATTGATGAACCAATCTCACCATATCTCATCCAAGTTTGAGGTCAAGGTTTTTTTCTCCCAAATCCAGGTGTTGGTTTTCTCCCATTTGGTGACTTTCCCCAATGTGTTTGTTGCTCAAGGGAAGCATCTTCTTGGAAAGCCATTGGCAATTGTCCTGGGCAGGAGTTGCAGGAAACCTTACAAGGTGAGCGGCAGAAATTGCTGGATGCCCATGAAAAGATGAAGACCTTCCAACAGGAGGCTTGGATGGTTTGCTGTAGGTTTGAAACCCAATGATGAGGACAGTTCTTATGGTGATTTTTGATGCTGAGAAGACAGAATTTCCTCCACCAGAAACCTTTTGACAGTGATTCAGGAGGTAGGTTATTTCAAATCGTAGCCACACATGCAGATGTATATGATTATATATTATATATATATATTATATAATTATATATCTATAATACATATATATATATTTTTCCTTCCGGCACATTGTAGCGTTCTGCTGCGGCCATCATGCTGTGCAAATTCTAGTGCGGCTGGCTCATCCGTTTGCAAAGTCAGCACCCACATAATCGCCAAAATCCTGGCAGTTCATGGCTTTACACTGCTGCAGGAAGGCTTCAGGCACCCCATGCGCCGGGGTCTGCTTGCAAGAGTCAAAGGAACGGATGAAAGCTTCAGCCATGCTTTTGCAAAATGCCGGAGCGTACTCCTTGAGAATCGTGGTCTTCCAATGCCCCGACTGGTCTTTCCCAATCGCATGAGCTTTCGGTAGCTCACGGCGGACACGATTTCTGTGCAGGTCAAGGATGAGCTCTGGCATATTGACAACTAATAAGTGTGTGGGCTTCGGGGCAAAAGAGCCCATGAGCCCCTGTGCAAATCGAATTTTCTGTACATGATCCATGGCCAACAAAGTACGAACCAATGGGAGGCGCCAAATAGAGGCCTTCTCAGGAGCGTCTTCTGGTTCTGCAGGGTGCTCCAGGATCCCGAAGCCATCGCAGAGAGCAAGCTCCAGAATTGCCCAAAGAGCAAAGCAGAGAAGAGTGTTACCCATGATGAGTCGAAGAGCTTCACGTAAAGTGGTCGCGTCGTACCCCCAAAGATGTTCCACATCCCGGATGATCCTGGGGCCCTGCTTCTGTGACTCATCAAGGACTGGCCCTCGACCATGTTTCGCAGGGCGGGCCCCCTACAAAGGCTAGCGCGTAGCCAGCTTTGATTGCTTCAATCCAATATTCCCTTGTGGCCGGGTTGGATGCGTCGCCCCATTGGGTGTCGACTATGATATCAAGAGATACAACGTGAATCACATAATCTGGTCGCAGGGCTGCAAACTGCTCCATGAAGTACTGCACGTCTCCCACCCTGCGTCGACCAGTATATGCGTGCAAAAGCACACGATGTCGTCCCACCATCCTTGGGCACTTTGCGACACCAGACTGTCGGATGTGCGCTTCAATTTCCGCACAACGTTGCTCATGCTCTGACATCGTAGTCGGTCTCTTCCTGTGTCCTTCTTGACTCTCCAGGAAACGCCAATGCGCAGGATCGATCAGCTTATTGAAGGTGTCCCGCAAGTTAATCAGGTCAATCTGAAAGACTTCCGCATCGTTCGCCTCAAAGTGATTCACAAAGTGCTGGATCGTCCCGCAAAAATCAGTCCAAGACATCGCATGCTGTTCCACAAAGCCGCGGATCTCCTGGTCCAAATTTTCCTCCTGGAACTGCTCCGTCACAAACTGATACAAACTGCACAATGAAGTCATAGAATCCTTCATGGTAAACAATAGTATCGCGACGTCTGGGCTCTTGTGGTCGAGGTCCCAAGGCCTGAAGTGGAGGCAGGACGCGATCGTGCACCTTCTCCAATCTCACATCGGCTTGCGAACCAGCACCTGGCCCCACATCACACGCCATATTTGCACTTTCCAAACCCGTGCGACATCGTTCAGAATAGTACAAGTGCGCTTTCATCTTGGAATGCGTGTGGAAGTACTTGAGGCAAAATGGGCAGGTGGGGCTGTCAAAGAGAGAACGGAGCCTGGAAACGTGTGAGTGCGCTTTGCACATGTGGGCAGCTTCTCCAGCACGTGAGCGGCACCTGACTTGACATTGAAGGCATCCAAAATGACCTCTGTTTCCTGGTTCCTGTGAGGCTTCTCGACTCATAGCGGGTAGGTCAGGGCATATATGTCATTATCATGCATGATCTATGCATACATGTATAATATGTATACACATCCGTTTTACATACATATTGCTAAATCGCACTGCTATTGACCCGTGGATCTGTTGTGACATCCACATGTCCGACTGTTGGCATCTCTTGCAGGCAGCACAGAATCGTATCCAACTACAGGAAAGCCGGAAGAGACTTGAGGACTTCGAGTTGGAGACAAAGCGCAACATGGAGGATTTCATGGATTGGGCGATTTCCAGTTTTTTGGCAAAGCTTTTTGTAATTTTTGGTCACCCCCCAAAGAAGTGATGGATTCATATGGGCCTTCCTAAAATATCTAAAATATGCGTACCCCAAACCGTTGGTTTTCCCATTGATAATCGCAAAAAACTTGGATGATTGTGCTCCCCGGTTGTAGGAAACCTCCATATGCCAGTCGTACCTGTGCAAGTCACCGTGGCCATCGACAGGAGAAAGAGCTGGATCTACGCACTGCCAGGGCTGAGGCATGGTCAAACATGTCCCAAAGTGCTTTGATTGGACCTCATTATGTGCGCAACTATCATATCATGAATCATATCATATCATATCAAATCATATCACATCAAATCATATCATATCATACATTCCACTACATGACGTTATTGACATGACATTACATCACATTACATTATATTACATTGTATTACGTTGTATTACATTGACCCACACATATATGTTAGAAAATTACATTATATATACATAACTGGGAATCACCATTAACGAACCATTTCGTGATGTTTTTGACAAAGCACTGGGTCACGGCAAAAACACCTGGAACCAACCAGAGTCTAAACCACCCAACTTTCATTTTTTTTGCGAGTCATTCAACACATTTTTTTTCTCTTAGAAGAATCACATCTTCTCTTGATTTGCCATGTCACCATTTCTCAATGGCCATGTCAGCATCATTCAAGGGGGTGAAAAAGTCACCTGCCGGAATACAGTAAATGACAAGTTCCATATTGTTGGTTATAGATTCCATGGAGCTTCGAATCTTTGGTAAAATCCTATTTTTCCAGCTATTTCTGTTGGTGAGATCCCTTTTTATATCATCATTGTTTGTTGGTCAAATTCTGCCATATTATGCCATCCCTATTACTGATGGTCAAATCCCATTGAACTGCTTAAATCCCATTAAATCCCATTAAATCCCTTTTTTTGATGGTTAACATATGTTCAATCCCGATGTCCCTTGGCCATGTTTGCATCATTTCCAGCCTCGACTCGCCTCGACGAAATGACAGGGCCGCAGCGCCGCGGCGGAGCGGAACCGGAGGACGTCGGAACTGGAGGAGGATCTCATGGCGCTGCGCAACGAAACGAAGGCACAGAGGGGGATCTTATATGGGTATGGATCAATACCTATTAATACCATTTTTAGTGGGATGAACATCCATTTACCAGCTTTTTTGATGTTCACCAGGGGTACAAGGTTTTGACACACTGCCATATGTATATTCCATTATATTCCAATATCATATGTATATTATAAATAGTATCACAATATCCCAATCATTATCCCACTTCTTTTTTTTTGTTGTTTTGTTTGTGGAACAACATGATACTGGAAATTACATTGGGATAATGATTGGGATATTATGATACTATTTATAATATACATATGAATTTATATGGGATAATGATAGTGGAATAATATTCCATTATATGATGGACATGCTAAATCCCACTAGATCCTCATTATGTCAGAATATCCCCCGTGCGGATATATGTTTTTTTCCCTGAAAATGGGGAACATTGTAGAGCTTCGCACACCGGCGATGCCATAAGGGTTATGTATAGTAGTGTGAGTGTTGGTGTTGTTCATGTGCTCTGGCGTGCGCGCAGGTGCAGAGCACAGTGCGATGTTCTTTTCATATCGTAGCTTGTAACCATCTTACCACACATCTTTTTGTCGCGTTTTTTGTGCTTGTTCCTCTTGTTCTTGTTGTTCTTGTTCTTGTTGTCCTTGTTGTTCTTCTTCTTCTTCTTCTTGTAGTAGTAGTAGTAGTAGGAGTAGGAGTAGTAGTAGTAGTAGTAGTAGTAGAAGTAGAAGTAGTAGAAGTAGTAGTAGTAGTAGTAGTAGGAGTAGGAGTAGGAGTAAGAGTAGGAGCAGCAGCAGCAGCAGCAGTTGTAGTCGTGGTCGTGGTCGTGGTCGTGGTCGTGGTCGTGGTCGTCGTCGTGGTCATTGTGGTGGTGGTGGTGGTGGTGGTGGTGGTGGTTGTTGTTGTTGTTGCCCCTGCAGCTTTTTTCTCAGTCTGGCAGTGGCCGAAAATCATCAAAGGTGGTGTTTTCGCGTTTAAAAAACACTGTAAATACAGATGTTTTTTTCGCCTCGGAAGTCTAAAACCACGTAAATACGATGTTTTTTTTCCTTCTGGTAGAAAAAAGCATAGTATTTTCATGTATTTACAGTGCTTTTGTGGCTACTTCCATGCCAAAGGCGCAAAACGCTGTAAATTACAGTGTTTTGGCTCTTGGCACGCACCAAAAAACAGCAACCACGCCAAAAAGTGCCCATGACCTCCAAAAAGCATCTTGTAATTTAAGCCCACCCCAGACCCGGAAAAAAGTGAAAACAGCACCAGCCTGAAGGATTTGAGGGGGGGTCGGCGGCAGAGGCCTGCCCTTGGTAGCTAAAGCTAAGCTGCAGCTACCACAGAGCACGGCATCGCCGGATTTTAGAGCTGACGCTCATCGTCGACTCCGCCGGATTACTTGACCTTCGATTTCATTGCAGGGTGGGCTTAAAAGCTATTGAATGAGGACCTGCTTCAGAAATATATTCCTCATGTTTTTTTGAACATATTCATGGAATCATGGAATCGGAACTTTGTTGGAAATCGGCGGCTATTTCTAGGAGCAAGTGTGGGGAAGGCTTGTTCCCGACAGCTCCTGCGAAGGGTTTTTCCTAAAGAATTGCTGCCAATTTCAACTTTCCACTTCGTGTAAAAGCGCCTCTGTGTAAAGACTTCTCTGTGTAAAAGCTTCTGCGTGTAAAAACTTCTTTGTGTAAAGGCTTCTCTGTGTAAAAGCTTCTGTGTGAAAAGGCTTCTTTGTGTAAAGGCTTCTCTGTGCGTGTAAAAGCTTCTGCGTGTCAAAGCTTCTCTGTGTAAAGATTTCTCTGTGTAAAAACTTCTGTGTGTAAAAGCTTTCGTGTGTAAAAACCCTCTGCGTAAAGACTTCTCTGTGAAATAGTTTCTGTGTGTTAAAGCTCTCTGTGTAAAGACTTCTTTGTATAACAGCGTCTGTGTGCAACAGCTTCTGTGTGTAAACGCCCTTGTGTGTAAAAACTCGTCTGTGTAAAGGCTTCTCTGTTCAAAAGCTTCTGTGTGAAAAAAAATTGTTTGTAAAAACTTCTCTGTGTATTCACCTCTCTGTGTTAAAACTTCTGTGTGTGAAAACTTCCGTGTGTAAAAGCTCTCTGTGTAAAGACTTCTTTGCGTAAAAGTTTCTGTTTGTAAACGCGCCTGTGTGATAAAGCTCTCTGTGTAAAGACTTCTCTTTGTAACAGCGTCTGTGTGTAACAGCTTCTGTGTGCAAACGCGTCTGTGTGTAAAAACTCTCTGTGTATTCACTTCTCTGTGCAAAAGCTTCTGTGCGTAAAAGTTCCTCTGTGATACACGTTTGTGTGCAAAAACTCCTTTGTGTAAAGACTTCTCTGTGTAAACGCTTCTGTGTGTAAATCTCCTCTGTGTAAAGACTTCTCTCTGTGTAAAAGCGTCTGCGTGTAAAAACCCGTCTGTATGAAGACTTCTCTGTGTAAAAACCTCTGTGTGTAAAAACTTTGTGTCTAAGAACCGCTCTATGTAAAGACTTCTCTGTAGCCCCTGTGTGTGTAAAAACATGTAAAAACTCCTCACCAGCAGCATTCATCATCATAATTTCTTGTGTGCTATCTTTTCGTCTCCTCCCTCCAGCTTTCTTTCGGGCCACACTGTCGTCTAGTTTCAATCTGTAACGTCGTTTCTCGTTGAAAAATGCCAAGAACATGTGAAAGCATCGCTCGTTTTAAAAATTGAACATAAACAGCGCCCAAAGTCGCCTGTTTAATGCCTTTTCTTACGCATCTTTAATGCCTTTTATTCGTATGTTTTTTTTGCCTTTTTTTTTTACTCCTTTTCTTGCGCCTTTGAGCCGTTTTTTTTCCACAGCTTCTTTTGCGCCTTTTTTCGTCCTTTCTACGCCTTTTTTACGTCCTTCTTACGCCCTTTTAACGTCTTTTGTATCGTTTTTTTTTGTTTTTGTTTGGAATGCTGATGTATGGTTTTTTTTGCACCTGTTCTTATGCCTTTTGGCGCCTTTTCCTCCGTCTTTTTTTTAACGTTTTTTTTTTTTTAACGCCCTTTTTCCGCTTTTCTTACGCCTTTTGGCGCTTTTTCCATCCTTTTCCTCCGTTTTCTTTCCTTTTTTTGACGATTGTTTTTTACGGCCTTTTTAACCCTTTTTATTTTTTTAAAAAAAATCTTACGCCGTTTGGTGCCGTTTCCTCATTTTTTTTCATTTTTTCACGCGTGTTTTTTTACGGCCTTTTTTATGCATTTTCTTACGCCAAAACACAGTGTAAATTACAGCATTTTTTGGTGGGTTGATCGCATTTTTGCAATGTCAAGAAAACGTGGAAGGCACGAAACGCAGTAAATAGCGGTGTTTTGGCCACTTTTGGACGCTGAAACGCTGGTATTTACGCAGTTTTTTGCCCGTGACGGTGGCCAAACCCCTGTAAATTACAGCATTTTTTTTACACTTGTTGAACCAATTGTTTGTCTTGATGAACGCAAAACATGCTGGTATTTACGCGTTTTTCAAAAAATCAAAGATCGTGACGTGAATGAAACCTTGTAAGTAACAATGTTTTAGCCACTTGCGAGGACTAATGGTATTGCCGCAAAATTCTGTAAATTATTCAAACAAAAACAATGGAGGCAAACGTAAAACACGCGTAGAACAAGGCATATTAAAAGGGCGTTTAAAAAAAAAACGCATAAAAAAACAACCGGGAAAATCGGCTAATAAAATCAACAATATGCAAATTTTCAATAAAGCGGCAAAATCAATCTCCAGAGAACCGTAAAAAGACGTTATAGAGACCTAAAAAGACGTCCTTTCTGAAACCCTGAGAAAATCCCTAACGTCCTTTCTGACATGCTATGTCTTTGTGATGCCTCCGAAATGGCAAAGCACGTCGTCGTCGTCGTTGTTGTTGCTGCACAAACAGAAACCTGTAATCCTTGAATATCCTTGACGCGCTCCCCCTTGCATCAGACGGGGTCGGCAGATACTTACCCAGATTCGTGGTTATTTTGAATATGTTCTGTTTTTGAAGATCCGAACTCAAGTTACCCTGAGCTGAAGTGACCATTTTGGAAGCTGACACTGGATTTGACAAGTATGATGAAGGAATTGAATGATGGGTCGGACATCGTGAAATACTTGGAGGTTCAGGTTGATATTTTTATGAGATTTTACTGACTTCTCAGCGTGATGAACTGCAGAGCAAAATTGCAGGAGCTGCAGCGAGCAGCCAAAGACAACCAAAGGCAAGACCCCCAGAGGTCGGAGGTCTCGTGTGAAGAGAACGGACTTCAAGGGAATTCACTTCAACTTGACTTGTTTCGAATCCGTTCAACCCTTTGCAAAGCTGAGGCAAATTCTTTGAACCTGCTGTCTCCTTTTGTAATCCTTTTGACTTTTGGCACATGTTAATCAAGAGAGTTTCCCCTTCAGCAGCTTACTGTAAAAGTGGACGTTCGAATGTCAACTCAGGCTTCTTCTCCGAAGCAGTTTCGAGGCTTGCTCTGGTTGGGAAGGATTTTACTGATAGAGCTGCTGCATTCTGCGTCATGTTCTGTACGGAGCCTTGCATAAGGTAGACTCAGGACTCAGGACTCAGAACGCTTTGTGAGATGATGTGTTGCCAACATTGATCAGACATTCGGGTCAGACTCTAAAACTCAACGAGAATCATCAGAATATGATAGAATCTGTTCATATCATATCTTTTGTTACTTTTTTTTTCCAAACCAGTGAGGCAACCACCGATCTTGGTCATCTGTACCTAATATTGACGGGCGAGCCTTGGCTCAGACGTGGCACAGCTGCTGCCTTCAAGTTTTGCTCCAGTTCGCTGCTCAGTTCACAGTATCACCCTGGCGTCGATCCGATCCCGCCATAGATGAAATCCTCCCCTGAATTGATTTTGAATTGGGCTCAATGGGGATACCCCCTGGTCATGAAAAACCAGAGTTTACACATCCGGGATTGACATTACGCATCTTTTTTCGGTTTCAAGGATTTTAGACCACTCACCAAGTGATTCCGCACAGAGCTCAGGCGTAGCGAAGAGCTGGGGCAAAACAGTCAAGAGGAGATGCCATTCGCGATGCGTTGCCGGAGTGTGAGTGGGATGGCTATTTTGGGTGCCAAGGAAAAGGTGGATAACTATGGAATACTATATGGAATACTAATTCCATATAATATAGTATACTGTTCCATATAGTATTTCACTTAGGACGTGTTTGGCACATGTTTCGTAAATTGGTTGGGAAACGTTTGCGAAATGTCAAGATCTCAGCTGGTCTCCAGGGCTTGGGGCGGCAGCTTGCTGCGCAAGAGGAGAAGGTCGCTGGGGATCACTGGGGCAATGGATGTTTCATCCATAGGATACCATTGGACATTAACATATATTAACGGTGTGGATAACGGAGTGATACCATGGTATACCTACTCTATCCTACTCGAGTCCTAGATGTCTTATGTCTTAGATTGCTGTGAACTTGATGTTTGACACTAGGGTGTATATGTGCATGACATGAAGAGACGCTTTGAGATCCGCGGGACCCCAATTACTGTGGCTTGCAGCGTTGCAGGATGGGAGCAGTAAATCTTATACAATCGCAACGGAACACCTATATGCTGCTGGTACATACACACACATACATACATACATACGTACGTACGTACGTACATACATACATACCTACATACATACATACATACCTACATACCTACATACCTACATGCCTACATGCCTACATACCTACATACCTACATACCTACATACCTACATACCTACATACCTACATACCTACATACCTACATACCTACATACCTACATACCTACATACCTACATCCCTACATCCCTACATCCCTACATCCCTACATGCATGCATGCATGCATGCATGCATGCATGCATGCATGCATACATGCATACATGCATACATGCATACATGCATACATGCATACATGCATACATGCATACATGCATACATGCATGCATACAT